>Ga0073934_10001094_pt1 | contig 68902 bp, 60 predicted proteins | sample LarsenN4metaG_FD_76834 | JGI IMG/M metagenome (GOLD analysis project Ga0073934, IMG submission 76834) | Hot spring sediment bacterial and archeal communities from British Columbia, Canada, to study Microbial Dark Matter (Phase II) - Larsen... ... | reverse complement strand
ATGAGGCCCACGCCGCCGCCAGTGGGATAGACAATAACGTCCGGCAGCTTGCCGCCGAACTCCTCCCACAGTTCATAGCCCATCGTCTTCTTGCCTTCGATGCGATAAGGCTCCTTCAGCGTGGAGACATCGAACCAGCCTTCTTTCGCCACATTCTGCGCAATGAATTTGCCGCAGTCGGAGATAAGGCCGTTGATCATGCGCACGTCGGCGCCGAAGGCGCGCGACTCGAGCACGTTCGCGACCGGCGTATCCGCGGGCATGGCAATGACGCAACCCAGGCCCGCCTTCGCCGCGTAGGCCGCCAGCGCGCCGCCGGCATTGCCGGCCGTGGGAATAGCCAGCGTCTTCGCGCCGAGGGCTTTGGCCATGGTGACGGCAGCGGAAAGTCCGCGGGCCTTGAACGAGCCTGTAGGGTTGAGTCCCTCGTCCTTGATGTAAAGCTTGCTGAGCCCCATGCGCTGGCCGAGACGGCGCGCGTGGAGAAGCGGAGTCATTCCTTCGCCCAGCGTGACTCGCGGCGCTCCCGGCAGTACTTCTTCGTAACGCCACATCGTCCGCGGGCGGGAGCGCAGCGCGTCGGCCGTCAGCGTCTTTGCGGCGGCGGCCAGGTCATACTGTGCCACCAGGGGCGAGCCACAGACGGGGCACAGGTTCTGGAGCGAATTGTGGGAGACCGCCTTACCGCACTTCTGGCGTGAACATTGCAGATGAGTGAGTGTCGAGGACATGGCGGAGGAAGTTTAGCACGGGGCCGAAATGCAATTGCCAAGTGTGGAGCTTGGTGCCCCTTGTGCTGATTTTGCCCTTAGGGTATACAGCGAGGGGTGCAAGCGCTTAGGCTAATAGCTGTTCTAGCCGGCCTCTTCATCGAGTATGGTGAAACAGGGGCCGCGCTCGAGGACCGACGAACCTGACACGCACCGGGACTCTTCGCTTCTTTCTGCGCTCCTTCCCCATCGGTGTCTTTCTTCTGCTGGCCACTCCTCTGCCCGCGCAGCGCGGCGCGCTCACCGTTTCACGCAACCTCTCCGAACTGGTGAACCAGGCGGAGTCGATTGTGCGCGGGCGCGTGCTCAGCGCCCGCGTGGAACCGCACCCGCAACTCCGCCACCTGCACACGGTCGTGGTCGTCCTGCGCGTGGACGAGACGCTCAAGGGCCAGCCCGCAGCCAACTTCGCCTTCCGCCAGTACATCTGGGACCCGCGTGATCGCCTCGACGCCGCCGGATACCGCAAAGGACAGCACCTGCTCCTGTTGATGAACCGGCCCACGCCGCTCGGCCTGGCGAGCCCCGCCGGGTTGGAGCAAGGGCGCTTCCGCGTGGTGCGCGATGCGGCCGGAAACGAAACACTTCTGAACGGCGCGGGCAACCACGGCTTGTTGCGCAACCTCGCCCCGCAGTTGCGCCGGAAAGGCGTGCGTTTGACGACAGAGCTTGCCAAAAAGGTGACAGAAGAGCGAGCGGGGCCTCTGGCGCTGGATGAATTCCGCGAACTGGTGCGGCACCTGAGGGAGCCCAACGGCAAATGAAGCGTCCTCGGAGCTTCGCGCGCGGGATTCAGGCGGGCATCACGGGGCTGTTGTGCGTTGCGCTGGCAGTTCCCTGCCCTGTGCGCGCCGGCGGACCGTTGATCGTCGGCGGGCCAAGCTTCGGAACGGACGGCCTAGCTTTCACATGGGACATGTCGTCCCCGATTGCCTACCGGGTGGATGCCGGCCCGCTGGCCGTCAATCCCAGCGGCGTAGTCGTGGTGCCGAACAGCCAGGCAATCAACGACGTGCAAAACATGTTTCAGGCGTGGGAAAACGTTGCGACCGCAAACATCGGTTACACGAACGCAGGCGCAATTCAGAACGTGCCGCCGGACTTCAACGACGGTGACGTGAGCACCGTGACGGAGTTCGACGCCGTCGAGGCAGACTGCGACGCCGGAAATCAGAGCCCGATTATTTTCGACGCCAACGGCAGCTTGTTCGACGCCCTGTTCGGGGACCCGGGGGTGATCGGCTTTGCCTCGCCCTGCAAACTGGATGGTGCCACCGGGCGCATCGTTTCCGGCATGGCCGTGTTAAATGGCATTTTCCGGGACGGCGTGGATAGCGGCTTGAACTTGGATCTGACGGCCGCAGAATTCAACGAAGTCTTCACGCACGAGTTCGGCCATTTTTCGGGCCTCGACCATGCACAGATTAACGTCTCCGTGTTGAGTCTTAGCGGCTCGTGTCCGACGGATCTGCTGGCCGGCTTGCCGCTGATGTTTCCCTACTTGCAGTGCCAGGCGCGTACGCCCGCGGGCTTGCCCATCCTCGCGCCCGACGACGTGGCGTGGATCTCTCAGCTCTATCCCGAAACGGCGAATATGCCGCCCGCGCAGAGGCCATTCCTCAACGAGTACGGCTTCATCAAGGGGACGATCTTTTTTTCCGACGGCATCACGCAGGCGCAGGGCGTCAACGTGATCGCGCGTCGGGTGAGCGACGGCAATCCGGCCAACGGAGACGAGACCCAGCGCATTGCCTTTTCCGTGGCCTCCGGCTACCGCTTCACCGGCCTGCCCGGACAGAACGTGACCGGAGATAACCCGGGCAGCCGCCGCGGCTCGCGCAATGCCCAGTTGATCGGCGAGTACGAAATCCCGGTGACGCCGGGCAGTTACACCGTGGAAGTGGAATCCGTGGACTCGGGCTTTACAGCCGACTCCGGCGTGGGGCCGCTGGACTTGCCCATCCCCAATCCCGGGTTGGATGAGTTTTGGAATTCGGGCGAATCGGCAACAGACATCCCCGCAACGAGAGAGACTATCACCGTGGCCGCAGGGGCCACTGTGAGCGGGATGGACATCATCTTGAACGGCACGCCACCCCGCTTTGACGCGTTCGAAAGCGCAGAGTTGCGCATGGCGGAAGAATTGCCGCGCTGGTTGCGGCGAGAAAAGACGGCGCGGGAGCTGGTAGCAGCATGAACCTGCGGCTAACACGGCAACGTGAGAGGCTGCTTGCGCCACTGGCCCTGCTGACACTGGGCATTTTCACTTGCTCCTGTGGCGGAGGCGGCGGGAGTGCACCGCCTGCTCCACCCCCACCCCCATCCCTAGCTATCAGCACTGCATCGCTTCCGGACGGAATCACGGGTCAGCCGTATTCGCAGACCTTGCAGGCCACCAATGGAACCCCTCCCTACACCTGGAGCCTTACGGCGAGCTCCCCGCCGCTACCCGCAGGGCTCAGCCTGAGCAGTGCAGGCGTTATCAGCGGCACGCCCTCCGCGCCCTACATGATGACCATCTTCGTCCGCGTCCAAGACGCCGCGGCGCAATCCGCCACCAGGAATCTCGACCTGGCGATTTCCGAGCCGCTCTCTATTGCTACATCGACCCCGCCAGACGGCAACGTGGGGCTGAGCTTTGGTCCTATTTCTCTCTCTGCCGTCGGCGGACGTGGGGTCTACTCGTGGACCTTGGCGCAAGGATCCAACCCCCTGCCTCCGGGCCTGAATCTGAGCGTCAGCGGGCAAATCAGCGGAACGCCGACCGCGCCGGGCACATTCAACTTTACTGTGAGTGTTACAGATGGCGGGAACCCGAAGCAGACGGCGACGCGGTCTCTGAGTATCAACATCCGCAATGAACTGTACATCCTTTCCAGTAGATTGCCCGACGGCGTAATCACCCGGCCTTATTCTGCGACGCTTAGCGCCGTGGGCGGCACCCTGCCTTACACCTGGAGCCTGACGGCCGGCAGCAGCCTGCCCCCGGGGCTCAGCCTCGACGCAACAGCAGGTGTGGTAAGCGGAACGCCAACTGCCACCGGCAGTGCGAGCTTTAATCTGACCGTGACGGACTCTTCCAGCCCGCCCAAAGTGGCCGCCGCCGGAGTTCTCCTGATCATCCAGCCATTACTCCAGATCATCACAACCAGCCTGCCCGACGCGATTCGCACGCGAGACTATTTTGGCCAGGTGGATGTCTCCGGGGGAATCTCCCCCTACACCGCGCGGATCGCGGCCGGCTCTTTGCCACCCGGGCTTTCCCTGCCCAGTGGGACTTTTCCGTCCCCGATGAACATCACCGGCAGGCCGACCACTACCGGCAATTTCAGCCTCACTCTGGAGGTAGCCGACTCCAGCAGCCCGCCGCTCACGGCCACGAAGGATTTCACCATGCGGGTCAACGATCCGCTCACCATTACCCCCGCTGCCATTCCGGAGGGTCTGGAAGGCACGCCCTTCAGCGTGACGTTCGCAGCCTCCGGAGGAGTTCCACCTTACTCTTGGCAGAGCGGCAGTTCCCTGCCCGCTGGCCTGGGTTTTGATCCGCTCACGGCGACGTTGAGTGGTACGCCGACGGAGGCCTTCAATTCTGTGTTTGTCATTCAACTCAGCGACTCAGGCAGCCCGCCGCAGTTCGTCACTCAATCTTTCGGGCTCAGAATCGTGGGGAAACTGGCCATTACGACCACCCAGTTGCCGCGGGTGGCAGTCAATGGGCGGTTGGAGGCTTTCCTGAGCATGCGCGGCGGCACGACACCACTCACGTGGAGCGTTGTGTCTGGAAGCTTGCCCGCAGGGCTCAGTCTGGATGCCTCTTCCGGCCGCCTGCATGGGATGCCGACGGGCGCCGAAACGCAAACGTTTACGGTCAGGTTGGCGGATTCGGGTGTTACGTTCCCGCAGAGTGTCGAACAAACACTCACGCTAACGATCCTGGCCGCACCAGGAAGAAACGACTCCACTGCCACCGCAACGCTGCTTTCCAATGGGACCTATCGCGCGTCGCTCAGCCCCGCCGATGATGCTTCCGGCGCCACAAATCCCGAGCACGACTTCTACGCCATCACTGCCAACCCGGGCACCATTGTGACCGTCGAGATCACCGCCGAGCGCCTGGCGCCGCCAAGCCCGGCGGACTCCGTCATTGAGATTGTGGATATCAACGGGGTGCGCTACACCTCCTGTTCGGACGCCTTCATGACAGGTAGCTCCTCGCCCTGTTTGAACGACGATAACGCCCAGGTCGGAACCCTGGACTCGAAACTGTTGTTCCAGGTTCCGGGGACACCAGGAGGGGCACCGGTGACGTTCTACGTTCGCGTGCTGGACTGGAGCGGCATGGCACGACCGGACTTCGTGTACACGATTGCAATCAGCGGGGCGAACTGAGAGGCAGGGGTCACAACCCGGGTTGTAAGGAGTGAGGTGCAGGAAGAATCGAACTCCACGGCCATCGGACGTTTTCCAACACGCTGTTAACTGTGGGTTTGGCTGGCGGAAGCCTGGGCGGGAGTCCCGACGGCGAAGCCGAAGCGACGCGCGATGGGAGTCAACTTAACTCGCTCACTTGGAGAGCATGCGGGGCGTGTTCCTCCAGTACGGTACAATGGCGGCATGGGGATTCGCCTGATTGGGATTGATATTGACGGCACGCTGCTGGACAGCAAGTTCCAACTGCCGGAGGCCAACCGCAAAGCAATTGTCGAGGCTACAGCCAGAGGCTTCGAAGTCGTCCTAGTGACGGGGCGGCGCTTCGACTTTGCCATGCCCATTGCCCGGCAACTGGCTTGCCCTTTGACGCTGGTGGTGAACAACGGCGCGCTCATCAAGTCGCAGGACGGCACCACGCACCTGCGGCATCTGCTGCTGCGGGAGACGGCGCGGAGCGTGCTCCAGGCCACACTTCCCCACCGCGCGGGCGCTGCGGTCGTCTTCGATCGCCCGCGGGAGAACCAGGTGATCTGGGAAGTGCTTGATTGGGAGGACCCCTTTCGGCGCGGATATTTGGAGCGCAACCGCGATTACATTGCGCAGGTTTCCCCGCTGGAGGACTGCCTGACGGAAGACCCCATCCAGGTGATGTACACGGGCCCGGTGGAGAGGATGCGCGAGGTGCATGCGCAGCTCGCGGCGTGGCCCGTGCAAAACGCTTTTGCCGTGGCCTATACCGAGTACGAAAGCCGCAACTTCGCCCTGGTGGACGTGATCAACGCGGTCTGCTCGAAGGGCGCCGCGCTGGCCGAATGGACGCGCTTGCGCGGCTTCGCGCGCCAGGACGTGATGGCCATCGGAGATAACCACAACGATCGCGAGATGCTCGAATTCGCCGGCCTCCCCGTGGTGATGGGCAACAGCGTGGAGGCCTTGCGACAGGACGGCTGGCGGGTTACCCTGACGAACGACGAAGGCGGCGTTGCCGCCGCGATTGAGGCCTACGCGTTTGAGGGACGATGAGAGTCACGCGATCAACATGGCGGCGTGAAGTCCGCCGCTCGATCCTCACCGTCTGCGCTGTGCTCCTGCTGGCGCCGGGGCTGTGCGCGGAAACGGCCCTGCTGCGCAACGGGATGCGTCTGTACATTACCGGTTACGAGCGTAACCCCGCCGTTGTCTTGCTCCATCTGGTTGGTGGGCGAGTGGCCGTGCGCGCCGAAGAAGTGGTGGCTATTGAACCGGATGAGTATCTGTCTCTGCGCGCAACCCCGCCGCTGCAACTGCCCTTCGGTGAACTGATCCGCGCCGCGGCGATCAAATACGACATGGACGAAGACCTCATCGCCAGCGTGATTGCCGCTGAATCGGATTTCAATGCCAGGGCCGTCTCCCACAAGAACGCGCGGGGGCTGATGCAACTCATGCCTGCGACGGCGTCGCGCTTCGCAGTTTCCGATCCCTTCAGTCCGCAGCAGAATGTCGAGGCTGGTGTCCGCTATTTGAAGGAGCTTCTGGAGAAATACAACCACGACCTGCGCCTGGCCCTTGCCGCCTACAACGCGGGGCCGGAGCGCGTGCAACAGCATCGCGGCGTGCCCCCCTTCCCGGAAACGCGTATGTACGTCAAGCGCGTCTTGCAGTTCCTCGAACAGCGCAAGATAAAGAAATAAGCAAAATGCACGAAGTGACGTTACGTCGCTTGCAGGGGCAGGCCCTTGTGTCTGCCCTGGACGGTCGCACAGGGTTGCCCCCACATGAAATTCGTGCGGTATGTCTCTCTGCGTGCCGACTAGACACAGAGGCGCGGTGAGCTTGAAGCAGAGGGGTTCCCCGCAGCGTGGGACGGTCGTCGCATTATGGCGGCGGGCGACGCGCGCCGGGGCCGGGCTGCTTGCCCGGAGGCACAGAGGGTCGCGCACCAGGCGGGCCAACCACGACGCCTTCGGCGGTCGGATCCCAAATGAATTCCCACTCGCGATAGACGGACGAGCCCTTATAGACCTTGATGGATTTTTGAGGCACGCTGCTGGCCACGCCGATGATATTTCCTCCGAACACCTTGCCTTCCAGACCGGGCGCTTTTGCCACAGTGGGAGGCGGGCCCTGCGGCGGCCCTGTTGGCGGCACCACGCCCTGCCCGGGCTCCGGCGGAGGCAGGCGCAGTTCGCCTGCTGAGCGGTCCATGGGGATCTCGCGCGGCTGCCCGGAGACCAGCGGATTTGCGGCCGTGCTGCCGGGAACCCCCGCGCGCTGCAGGATGTTGCCGTACTTCAGGCTGCCGATCAGCTCGCCGTTCGGGCCGACGTAAATGAGCCGCCAGCTTCCGTCCTTGCGGTTCATGGGATCGGCGTAGGCCCTGCGCATGAAGCGTATCTGGTTTTTCGGCTCCGTCAAATCCTCGAAGGACTGCGGGAAGCGCCCGTACTTGCGGTAGTAGAGGCGCACCGCGCGGGAGTATTGCTCGCCGCGCCAGATCAGCTCTTCTTCCTTCGCGCGGCGGCCCTCGTTGAGGATGCTGGGCACGGCCGCGGCCGTGGCCATGACCATGAGCGCGGCGAGAAAGCAAACCATAAGCAGCGCATAGCCGGAAGAGGAGAGATACTTCGTCGGCTGGGGCCGACTCAGCATGACCTGCTTCTGCTTGGCGCGCATCGCTAAACTCCCGGCTGTTCCAGTGGCAGCGTGGCGCGCTTGCCCGTCTGGATTTCTTCCACGTCCGCAGTTGTGTCACCGATGCGCAGCAGGCGGTACCTGTTCTGCAGCAGTTCACCCTCGGCTAGGATGAAAACGTCCTCGCCGTTGGTGAAGCAGGCGCGCTTCTTGCCAGACTTCGGGTCGGCGACGATTCCGTAGAACTTGAACGGTACTTGCAGCGGCGGCTCCACGCGCGGCGGCGGCAGCTCTTCTTTGACAACGGGCACTGGCGGCGGAGGCGGCTGCGCCGAAAAGATGTTGCGGCGCGAACCGTGGTACTCCAACGTGCGAATGCGCTCCAGCTTGTCCAGGCGCAGGGAGGGGTTCTCCACCCCCATGGGTTCAAACTTGTCGCTCCCGGCCAACGCGGCTATCAGTTGCGGCGAACTGTTCCAGTTAAAGTAGGTGACCGCTGCCAGGATCACCAGCAGCGCGCCGAGCAGGTAGAGTTGGATGCGTTGCGACATCACGATGCTCGAAAATAGGTCCGCAATTGCAGGCTCAACTTGATATTGCTGCCCGTCGCGGAAGCCAGCGAGAGGCTGTCCAGCAGGTAGAAGTTCTGCGATCGCTCCAGCCCGTTGATGAAGCGTACCAGATGGACGTACTCGCCTTCGACGGTGGCCGTCACCGTGATCTCCGTTACGCCGCGGCTATCCAGCGGACGCTCCTTGAATGCCAGGTTCGAGGCGCGCAGTCCCGCGGAGCTGGATACCTTGCCTAGGTCGGCGGCGACGGTGGAATACCCCGAAGCGGCAGGCAGGAACTCGTCCTCATAAAAGCGCGCCGCCTCGCGCTGCACATCAGTGAGGCGGTCGCGAATGGCGGCCACGCGGCGGACATCGGCCCCGAGTAGCTTCTCCTGCTCCCGTAACTCATCCCGCTGCACCACCCGCTGCCGCGGGCCGGCGCCCTGCGCGCGCCAGTTGGCGTAGAGCAGCAGCACGTCCAGCACCAGCACCACGCCCAGGCCCACGCGGACCCACTGCTTCCACTGTTTGTAGCCGCGGTGCATCACTTCGCCGCTTTCTCCCTCTTGGCCTCGGGCGCCAGTTCGGAGCTCTGCGTCACTGAATAAATAGCGATCAGGTCCAGCAGGATCCTGTCGCTTTCCTCGGGGCGCGTGGGGCGCGTCTCAGAGACCAGTTGGATGCGGGCGAACTCCGGGGATTTCTCCAGCGTCTCCAGGAACTTCAGTTTGGCCTCGTCGTCCAGCGCGCCGACACTGAGCTTTACTTCCACCTGGCCCCCAGCCATGCGCGGCGAGATGCTCACCACGCGCACGCCTGCCGGCAGCAGGCGCTCCAAGTCGGTGAACATTTTCGTCCACGGGAAGCTGCGCTGCTCGATGAGCCCATTGAGGAACGCGGCGCGGTCCATGATCCTCTTGCTTTCGGCGCGCTTGAAGAACTCCTCCAGTTCGCGGCGCATGTCGCGATGCTTGCGCAAGGTACTTTGCAGTTCGCTGACTTCTGTCCGCACCGCGCGATTTGCGCTCCAGCCGCGGGCCACGCTTGCCGACAGCCCCACGAGCGCAGCCACGCCCAGCATCCCCAGCAGCACGCTGCCCAGCAGGAAGCGCCGGTTGTTTTCCAGCGGCGCCGTGGCGATGTTGAGGCGAACTTTCATGGCGAGTCGTTCCTACCCTGCAACCTTAAGATCCTTCGTCCGCCCGAGGCAGCCTCAGGATGACACGAGAGTCGGCGAGATCCCGGCGCTACGCTCCTTTATTCAGCATCCACCCGACCAGCGAATCGAGCTGCCGGTCCACAAGGGACTTGGCGTCGCCGGTGAGTCGCGTTTCCACCGCTGATGAGGTCACCAGCGGCGCCACGCCGCAGCCCAGCTCGGCTTCCAACGCCCGGCGGAATTCGTCCGTTCGCACGCCCAACCCGGCCAGGCGCACCTCCTGCACGCTCTCCTGCCAGTTATCCTGGTAGAACGCCAGCGCAGGATAAATTTCTTCGAGCAGTGCCGCGGGCTCCAGTGCCGCAGCCTCCGCAGGCAGCTCGGTGCACCGATACACGCAAAGCACGTCGCCGCGGGTGATCACCGTGGTGAGCGTGCGGTTGGTGACGCGGGCCAGCAGCGCCGGGCGGGTTGCGTCCAGCAGCGGCAGAACCGCCAGCGTGGAGCCCAGCACCACCCCGGGCGTCAACCCCGCAGCTTCAACGATTTCTTCGTACTGCCGAATGATGCGCTGGCGGGCGATGGCAGCGACCACCGCCACTCCTTCCTTGCGCCCGGGCTGCGTCATGTAGGAGACCACGGCTTCCTCCACGTCGAAGGGAACGCTCTTTTTCAGGCGCCAGCGCAGCAGCGGGATGGCATCTTCGCCGCGCCTGGGGAACGTATCGAAGTGAAGGATGAAGACCCGCACCACCTGGTCGGGCAGAAGAAGCGCAACTTCGCGGCCCCGCGCGTGGACTTTGTTGAGCGCACGCTCCAGCGCGCCGCGCACCGCGCCGGCATCGAGAATGTTCGGCTCGACCGGCGAAACGCCAACCGCGCCGGCCGGCAGGGGTTCCAACCCGAAGCCGTCCAGTCCCAGCCGCCCGCCGCTCCAGGCCGCGGCGGCGACGTGCGACGCGGAGATCTCGCAGGCAACCGACGGGTGTGGCATAGCGTCCAGCCACGAAGCGATACGCCCGAACACGCCCGCCCGGCGAGCGGCAGTCGTCAGAGTAGCGGCGCTACTCAATGAAGGTCACCTTGTTGATCTCGCGCAGGGTGGTGATGCCGTCGCGGACTTTGGCCACGCCGGCGTCGCGCAGGAAAGTCATGCCCTCCTCGCGTGCGGCGCGCTTGATTTCCGAGGTTGGACGGCGGCTGACGATCATCTCGCGGATGCGGTCGGAGAGGTCGAGTAGTTCCTGGATGGCGGTGCGTCCGCGGAAGCCGGTGCCGGAGCACTCGATGCAGCCGGCGCCCTCGGCAAATTTGGCGTCCGCCCACTCCTTCAGCCCCAGCCCGGATTCTTCCAGCAGGCTGGCCGGATAGCGCACCCACTTCTTGCAGTTCTCGCAGATGACGCGCACCAGCCGCTGCGCCAGGATGCAGTTCAGCGCGGAGACGAAGTTGTACGGTTCCACGCCCATGTTGACGAAGCGGCCAATCACGTCGGTGACGTTGTTGGCATGCACCGTGGTGAACACCAGATGACCGGTCAACGCCGACTGGATGGCGATCTGCGCCGTCTCCAGGTCGCGGATTTCTCCGACCATGATCTTGTCCGGATCGTGGCGCAGGATGGAGCGTAGCCCGCGCGCGAAGGTAAGGCCCTTCTTCTCGTTCACCGGAATCTGCGTGATGCCGCGGACCTGGTATTCCACGGGGTCTTCGATGGTGACGATTTTGTCTTCGTCCGTTTTGATCTCGTTGATGGCCGCGTAGAGCGTGGTGGTCTTGCCCGAGCCGGTGGGCCCGGTCACCAGGATCATGCCGTAGGGCTCGCGGATGTACCGCCGGAACTTGTGCAGGTCCGCTTCGCTGAATCCCACCACGTCGAGGGTCAGGTTACGGAACTTTTCGCTGAGCGTTTCTTTGTCCAGCACGCGCAGCACGGCGTCTTCGCCGTGGATGGCGGGCATGATGGACACGCGGAAATCAATAAAGCGACTCTTGTACCGCACACGGAAGCGGCCGTCCTGCGGCACGCGGCGCTCGGCGATGTCTAGCTCGCTCATCACCTTGATGCGCGAAATGATGGTCGAGTGCCACTCCTTGGCCAGCGGGGCCATGGCCTGCTGGAGCACGCCGTCAATGCGGTACTTGACCACCACCTCCCCGGCGCGGGACTCGATGTGGATGTCGCTGGCGCGCCGCTCCAGCGCGGTAAAGATAACCGTGTCCACCAGGCGAACCACGGGATTGACGGCCGTGTCCCTCGTCAGCCGATCCACGCTAATGGTCTCTTCGCCCTCTTCCTCGCTGACCACCTGGATGGCGAAGCCCTCGGTGGCCTGCTCCAGCACGCGCTGGGACTGCTCGGTGCGCTTCAGCAAGTCGCCGATCTGCGATCCCGTGGCCACTTTGAGGACCAGCTTCTTGCCCAGCAGCAACGACAACTCGTCTGTGAGGAGCAACTGGCTGGGATCGGCTACGGCCACGACCAGCAAATTATTGTGGCTTTCCAGCGGCACGAAGTTGTACCGGAACATCAGGTCCGCGGGGATGGAACGAAACAGTTCGGGGTCAATGCGTTGCTCGCGGAGGTCAATAAAGGGGCAGCGGTAACGCTCGGCAAGTCGCCGCGTGCGCTCCACATCCTGAGCTTCATTCGAGGGCGGACCGGAATTCAAATCGTGACTCGCAGACCCCATCTGTGGCTACCTGACTGCCCCGGCTGACGCAACACCGCCGAACACGGGCAGATATAGCGCAATCAAAATCGAGAGTACCACAACCCCCATGAACACCAAAACCACCGGCTGGATCAGGTTGAGAATGGTCTGCAAGCGCAAGTTGACATCTTCCTCGTAGAACTCAGCCACGCTGGAGAGCATAGGCGCCAGCGCGCCGGTGGCCTCGCCGACCTCGATCATTTCCGTGGCCAAGTCCGGAACCACGCCGGTGGCGGCCAGGCTGGAATGCAGGGCCGCCCCTTCGCGAACACGTTGCGCCGAGCGCGCAATAGCATCCGCCAGTAAACGGCTGCTGGCCGCGCCGGCCGTCGTCTCCAGCGCATTGACCAAAGGCGTACCACCAGCCAGCAGCGTGGCCAGCGTGCGCACGATCTGCGCGACCTGAAACTTCACCCAGATGTCCCCGAAAACCGGGAAACTCACCTTGACGCGGTCCACCGCCATGGCGCCCCTTTCGGTGAAGGACCAGAAGTAAGCGGCCAGGGCGCCCACCACAATCGCCGCCAGCGTCCCCAATAGATACCAGCGGTAGCCCAGGGCCAGGGTCACCACAAACTGCGTATAGGGCGGAAGCAAGAGATTTAGTTCCGTGTAAAGCCGGGAGAACTGCGGAATGACGTAGCCGACCACGTAGGCCAGGATGAATACGCACACGCTGACAAGAATCGCCGGGTAGATTAGCGAGGCCGTGAGTCTGCGACGAAAGCCGGTGGTGACGCGCTGGTAGGCGATGTAGTAGTCCAGGACGCCGCTCAGGTTGCCGCTTTTTTCCCCGGCCAGAACAGAGGTGGTGTACACGCGCGGGAAAACGCCTTCCTCCTCGAGCGCCTCCGAAAGCAAGGCGCCTTCGCGGACGCGGTCGCGCACGTCGCGCAGCAGCGGGCGTAGGCGCGTCACAGCGGCGCGCTCGGCCAGCAGGTCGAGGGCCTTCAGGATCGGCAGTCCGGCCTTGATGAGGGTGTTGAACTGCTGGTTGAAGATGAGGAAGTCCGTGCCGCCAACCGTTTTGGCGCCCCGGCGGCCCCCGATGCGCGGCAGCAAGCCCACCCGTGCGCGAATGGTATAGACGAATAGGCCGCGGTCAGCCAGTCGCTGCCGGGCCTCCGCTTCCGTCGAGGCAGCTTCCACCTGATGGAACACTCTGCCCGATGGATCCGCTACTTTGCATTCGAACTCGGCCATTACCTTGTTAGACGCGGCAGCCGCAAGATTGTTGTGCGCTCGGCAATCCGCGGCAAGTCTAGCATAGGTGGAGTACCACGAACGCCGCGATTGCGCGGGGAATTGGAATACGCCGAGCCGGGAAATTTGAATGCCGCGCCTGAAGCCCGAAGACGAGAAGACGCGGGCAGGTGGAGCGGGAAGAGATTTCCACAGGCGCGCAGCGCGGCTAGTGGACAAATCGAAAGAGGCCAATAAAATATCAGGCGGTTTTGGGCGGGAATCTTAGTCACAGTTAGTCATTTCAGTTCGATTGAGTCAAAGGAGCCTTTTCATGAAAGGGAAAGTAGCGGTAGGGATGGTTTGTCTGCTGATGCTTGCGTTCACCGGTATGGCGCAGACACTCGGACAGGGATCTATCGAAGGAATGGTTATGGACCAGAGCGGCGCGGCCGTTCCCGGCGTGACCATCGCCGTGACCCACAAGGCCACGGGTACGGCCTTCACGGCCGCCAGCGATAACAGCGGGCTGTTCCGCTTCCCGGTGCTTCCCGTGGGGAAGTACGACTTGAAAACAGAAAAAAGCGGCTTTGCCGCGATTACCCAGACTGACCTGGTGGTGACGGTCGGAGCCAAGGTCAACCTGCCGTTGACCCTGCCGGTGGCCGGGCAGCAGGCCACCGTCACGGTGACGGGGGAAACCCCGCTCGTGGAAACCACACGCACGCAGGTGAGTTCGACCATCATGGACAAAGCCATCGCCAGCCTGCCGGTGAACGGCCGGAACTTCATTGACTTCGTGCTGCTCACGCCTGGGGTGACCCGTGACGTGCGCTTGGGCGACATCAGCTTCGCCGGCCAGCGCGGGACGCTGAACTCTCTGGTAGTGGACGGCTCGGACAACAACAACAGCTTCTTTGGGCAAACCCTCGGGCGTACCGGCTCCGGCCGTGCGCCCTACCAGTTCAGCCAGGACTCCGTGCAAGAGTTCCAGGTGAACTCCAACACCTACTCGGCGGAGCTGGGCCGCGCCGGCGGGGCGGTGATCAACGTAGTCACCAAGTCCGGCGGGAACGAATTCCACGGCATGGGTTTCTGGTACTTCCGTGACCGATCCATGAACGCGAAAGACCTGATCGACAACAACAGCAACCGGCCCAAAGCCCCCTACCACTTCAACCAGTTCGGCGCAAATGCCAGCGGGCCCATCGTGAAGGGCAAGGCCTACTTTTTCTTCAACTACGACGGGCAGCGCAACAAGCTGCCCAACTCGGTGTTTCTGAACTTGGCTTCCACTTTCGTGCCGGCCACACCTTTCGAGACCGCCGCCTTGAACTACTTGAATGCGCGGGCCGGCTCCTGGCTGCGCACGCAGGACCAGGACTCCTTTCTGGTGAAGGTGGACTGGAACATCACCTCGAAGCACCAGTTGACGGCGCGCTGGAACAACCAGCGCTTTACCGGCGGCGGGTTTGAAAATGGCGGGTCGCAAAACTCGTTCGAGCACACCGGCGCGTCGCTGGTGAAAACGGATACGCTCTCGGCGTCGCTCACTTCCACGTTTTCCTCCAGGCTGATCAACGTGGCCCGCGCAAGCTGGGTGCGCGACAAGGAGCCCGGCGAGGCCAACAGCATCAACCCGGAAGCCACGGTCAGGCAAGGCGGCACTGTGCTGGTGGTCGGGCGCAACTTCTTCAGCCCCCGCGAAACCACCATCAAGCGCGGACAATGGTCGGACACGGTCACCTGGGTGAAGGGGCGCCACGCCTGGAAGTTCGGCACGGATTTCATCCTCGACCGCATCCTGAACTTCTTCCCGGGCAATTTTTCCGGCGCCTATACCTTCGCCACTCTGGAAGATTTCGGTCGCAGCCTGAATCCCACGCCGGGCTTCCCGGTGAGTTCCGCGAGCAGCTTCACTCAGGCCTTCGCCGGGTCCGGCACGACTGGGCCGACGACGAAGCCGAATATCTTCGAGTGGTCGCTCTTCGTCAACGACGAGTGGCGCATCACCAACAACCTGATTCTGAATCTGGGCCTGCGCTACGACCTGCAACGAACCGCGGAGCCCTCAGTGAGAAACGCGGCTGCCATGGCGGCTGGGATTGACACGGCGTTTCTCAACACGGACACCAACAACCTGGCGCCGCGTTTGGGCCTGGCTTGGAAACCCTTCAGCCACGATCGCTTCGTGGCGCGCATGGGTTACGGGCTGTACCACGGGCGCACGCCATCCATCATGGTGGGCACTGCCCACTCCAACAACGGCATCAACGTGCAGACGCTGATCTTCACCACCGCCACGGTGCCCGCGATCCCCTCTTACCCGAACACCATCTGCGGCGCTCCCGTGGCCTCGCCCGGTTGCTCCGCTCCGACCAGCGTGACCGGAGCGCCGCCAAGCATTTTCGTCATGCAGAAGGACTACGTGCAGCCGGCGGTGCACCAGTGGAGCACGGGGTTTGAGTACGAATTCGCGCGGGACTTCGGACTGAGCCTCAGCTACCTCGGCGTGCGCGGCGTGCACCTGCAACGCACGCGCGATATCAACCTGGGAGCCCCGACCCAAGCGAGCATACCCATTGCCGGCACCAGCACCCTGCTCAGCTACTTCAAGTTCCCGGCCACTGCAACGCGCGCACCGATCCGTCCGATTACGGCTTTCGGCCGCATCGCCCAATTCGAGAGCACAGCCAACTCCATCTACCACGGCGTGACCTTCCAGGTGACCAAGCGCTTTTCACACAACTACCAGTTCATGGCCGCGTACACGGTCGGCAAGGTCATTGATGACAAACCGGACGCCACGGCGGTGGTGCCCTTCGGCTCCGACGACGCCAAGATTGTGCAGAACATGCTCGAGACGCGGGACGACCGCGGCCCGGGCGACAACGACCAACGGCAGCGCTTCGTGCTGAACGCCATCTGGGACTTGAACTACGCCAACAGCCTGCCGCCCTGGGGGAAACACCTCCTCGGCGGATGGGAGTTGAGCTTCATCTTTACGGGGCAGAGCGGTCAACCCTATTCCGGCGGCGTCGGCACCGACCTGAACACGGACGGGAACAGCCGCAGCGACCGTACGCCGGGCCAGGGCCGCAATGCTTTTCGCCTGCCCAGCACGTACAGCCTTGACCCGCGCATCACCAAAACCATCCGCGTGGGCGAACGCTGGAAGCTCCAACTCTTCGGCGAAGCCTTCAACCTGTTCAACCGCGCCAACGTGGGCAACGTGATTCTGACTCAGTACACGCGGTCCACGTCGGCGGCCACTTGCGGTGTCGGCGTACCCGAATGCCTGGCGCCGGCAACAACATTCCAGCGGCCGGCAGCCACCCTCGGGCCGCGCATCCTGCAGATCTCGGCGAAGGTCTCGTTTTAGCCGGGAGCAAAAACCAACTCCGAACCGCGCGGCGGCGTTTCTCGCAAGGGGGACGCCGCCGTGGTACTTTTGGCGAAAGCTGTCCGCCTTGCGCGGCTAACAGACTGCCGAGAAAGCCGCACGCTGTCATTCCGAGGAGTCCCGCCTTGGCGGAACGACGAGGAATCTGCTGTTCTGCCGCGATTTCTTCAAATGCAGATTCCTCGCCATGACAGGGAGCGGCGGCACTTGCTGAGGAGAAGTTTGTCAGCGGATGGCAGCAGAGATGGAGGACTCGTCCACGATAGCCACGCCGGGCGGCGCCACAAAGCGAAAGAGTGAATCGGCTAGGTGGAGATTTTCCTGCCAGTTGCCGAAGCGGAATTCGGTTTCGATGCCGCCTGCTTCGCGAATCAGAATACGCACCAGGCGGTAGGCGCCGTCCACTTCCACGACGGCTTCCGCAAAACCTGAATCTGCGGACTTGGGCACGCAGCGCAGAGCTGTGTTCACCGCGGCGGACACGCGCGCGTCAGCCAGCTCCACACGACCGCAAACCCGCGAGAATTTTGCCTTGCCGACTAGCAGGGCCAGCGGGATATGCCAGTCCGCGCTTTCTTTCAGTTTCGCTCGGGTGACCGTGCGATCGGCCGGCACGTAGAACCAGACAGTCTTGCCGTCCGCGACAAACAGCTTCTCTTCGGGTGCCTCATACTCCCAGCGCATCTGACCGCCCTGCCGGAAGTAAACGGTGCCGGACTCAACCCGCGGCACGTTGCGGCTCTCCGAATAGCGGTGCAGGAAGACGGCTTTGAGCGTGCGCGCGGATTGGTAGTGCGCCTCAACGCCGCGGACAATCGGCCCGACGTCGCCCGCCGGCGTGACTTGCAGAGCAAGAACCGCGAATAGCGCACACACTCTCCGCATCGCCTTCAGCTTAGCAGAATGTTGCGCGCCGACCAAAAGAAAGGGGCTGCGCGGAGGCAGCCCCTGATCATCGGTGCATCAGGTAGCAGACAGGTTATTGGAGGGGCGCGTCGGTCGCAGAAGCCTTGGCGGCCGTGTTGAAGCGAATCACCGAACTCTGATCGGTGAAGAAATATCGCTGGCCGGTTGTGCCCACCGCTACGGGATCCGCGTTCACGGTGTAGCTGTAGATGATGCCCCCAACCGCCGCTGCCGGAGTGTAGGTGAAGGTGTAGCCGGACTTGACACCTCCGGCGAAAACCGAATCAATCAGGTCGGCTGCCGCTGCAGTGGGTGCCACACCAGCGCCTGGGGGCCCGAGCGACGCCAAGCTCGGCGCGTAGCCAAGTCCATAAGTCGAGTTGTAGGTGTGATTCACCGTTGTCAGCGTGCGCAGACTTTGAACAGCAGACGCTTCGTTGGCCGCAATGCGGGAGCGCAGCAAGTTGGGAATAGCAATGGCTGCGATGATGAGGATGATCGCCACTACGATCAGCAGCTCAATCAGCGAGAAGCCTTTTGATTTGCGATGCATGCTGTGTCCTCCACGGGGTTCCATGTGAACCCTAGCTCAGCTTAGGATAGCTCACATTAGTAGCAGGCAAGCGCCGTGCCAGATGGTCGTTTCTGTTCTCTGCGGATGCTAGCCCTCCCGGAAGACGATGTACAGAGGCAATTTAGGCCATGTTCCGAATCTCTAACTTCCGATTTGGGCACGCTTCCGGTCCCGTCCAAACCGGGGCCCGGGACAAAAACTGTCCGGCAAAAGAACAAAAAATGGCCCCGGCGATTTGCACGCAAGCGAGGTTTCTGGGGTTCACCCGGGATCGTACCACGTCATTCGCAATAATTAGGCTAGCGAGCCGATTCTTTGTTCCGGCGCCCACCGTCCGGCCCAGGCGTTGAGAGCGTTCGTAGGCTCCCTCAAAACCCGATGAGGGCCATTCGTGGCCCTGCGTGCGGCAGAAGGGTGTCCCGAGGCCCATTGCCGAATCTCCGCAAGTGCCGCAAATGAAAGAAGGGAGGGAGCATTTGCTCCCTCCCCTCAAACGTCCCGTCAGACTTAGATCGGGGTACTTGCTACAGTGGCCTTGGCGGCGGGGTCGGCACGAACCACACCGGACTGGTCAGTGAAGAAGAACCGCTGGCCAGTGGTGCCCGGGGTGACCGGGTCGGCGTTAATAGTGTAGGTCGGGACGCTACCGCCAACAGCTGCGCCCGCAGTGTACGTGAAGGTGTAGCCGCTCTTGGTGCCGGCTGCGAGCACGGAGTCAATCAGGTCAGCCGCTGCGGCGGACGGGGCAACGCCAGCGCCTGGAGGTCCGAGGGCCGCCAGGGTAGGCGGGAAGCCGCCGTAGGTGGAAGAGTACGTAACGCAAACGGTGTTCAACGAACGAAGAGAGCCGACCGCCGACGCTTCGTTGGCCGCAATGCGGGAGCGAAGCAGGTTCGGGATCGCGATCGCGGCGATGATCAGAATGATCGCAACCACGATCAGAAGCTCGATGAGCGAGAAGCCCTTGTTCTTTCTCTGCATGCTGTCTCCTTTCCTCAATCTTGCTTGAAGGCCACTAAGGCCGGACATTCGCTCCGGAATGAGCAAACCTGCTGCCAGTCTTCAGGTCGATGCAACAAATCCCTGTGGAGACTGTGAATTGTTTGAATACATTGACCTTATGGATACGAGGCCAACCCAGCGGTGGTCTGTATCTGGCGCCATCGGACTGCCCACTACCGCGAATAGGACAAAAACTGGCCGGTCCTTAGACAAAAAGTGGCCGGCGCAGGAAGCCTACACGCCGTATTTCTTAGCATAGTGTTTGAAGGAACGATAGCTCATGTTCAGTAAGGCCGCAGCTTTTGTGCGCACGCCACCAGCTTTCTCCAGTGCAGCCATCAAAAACGACCGTTCCACCTGCTGGATGTGCTGCTCTAGGTCCAGGCCCCCCGCGGGGATCTGCGGACCCGCTGGAGCAGGCTGCTGGTTCGAGAGTCGGTCCTGATAGAAGTGGCTGATTTTCTCGGGAAGGACGCCGACGGAAATATGGCGTCCTGTCTCGAGAGCCACGGATCGCTCAATGGTGTTCTCGAGTTCGCGGACGTTCCCGGGCCAATCGTAGGCCTCGAGTCTGCGGAGGGCCTCCGGCTCGATGCCATCCACCGTTTTTTCCATGCTCTTGCGGAAGCGCTCGAGGAAAGCGCGGGCCAGGAGAGGAATGTCTTCACGGCGCTCACGGAGGGGCGGCACGTGAATGGGGATGACGCTCAAGCGATAGTACAGGTCTTCGCGAAAGCGCCCTTCGGAAATTTCCTTTTCGAGTTCCTTGTTGGTTGCGGCGATCACCCGCACGTCAATCTCGTACTCCTCCGTGCTCCCCAGGGGCCGCACTTTCTGTTCCTGCAGCACGCGGTAGAGCTTCACCTGCATGGCCAGGCTCATGTTGCCAATCTCGTCCAGGAAAAGCGTGCCGCCGTGCGCGGCTTGGAAGAGTCCCTGGCGATTCTCATTCGCGCCGGTGAAGGCGCCCTTCATGTAACCAAAGAGCTCGCTTTCCAATAAGGTTTCGGGAAACGCGCCGCAGTTGACGGAGATGAACGGGGCGCTGGCCCGAGAGCTGTTCTCGTGGATGGCACGGGCTACCAGTTCCTTGCCCGTGCCACTCTCGCCGGTGATCAGGATGCGGCTGGATTGCGGCGCGACGGTCTGGATGAGTTCGAAAATCGCGCGCATGTTGGCGCTCTGGCCGATGATGTTGTCCAGCCCGGTCAGACGGCGCAGCTCACGGCGCAGGTAGCCGGCCTCTTTCTTCAACTTCAAGCTCTCGGACACCTGGCGAACCACCTGACGCAGTTCGTCGGTGAGCTTGTCGCCCTTGCGGACGTAGTGGTCGGCGCCGAAGTTGAGCGCGTTGATGGCGTCCTCGTAATCTCCCACCGCCGTGATGAGAATGAAGAAACAGGAGGGAGAAACTTCTTTGGCGAACTTCAGAAGTTCCAATCCGCTGGACTGGGGCAAGCGGAGATCAGAGATGACGATGTCGAAGATTTGTGACTGCAGGCGGCGCGTGGCCGCCTCCGCCGAAGAGGCCGTCTCCACGCGGTGTCCTTCCTTGCGGAAGGTGATCTCCAGCAGTTCGCAAATGGACTTCTCGTCGTCAATCACCAGCAAGTGCGCCATGACGCCTCAGCATCGCAAAACCGGGAGCGCCCGTCCAGTGCTTGGCAGGCGCAAGGGAGCGCAGGCGGCAACCCTGTCAGAAGGCCCGCGGAAGCTCGATGGTGAACTCTGCGCCGCGGTTCACCTCCGCCATCACGCTGATGCGCCCCTGGTGGGCCTGGACGATCTGATACACGATGGCGAGCCCCAGACCTGTGCCACCGGGGAAGCTGGACTGGAACGGCTCGAAGAGCTTGGCTGCCGTGACGGCATCGAAGCCCCTGCCTGTGTCCCGGAAACGGATGCGGACAAGGGACGGTTCCGCTTCTAGGCGCACGGTGAGGGTGCCCCCGCCGGGCATGGCACGCAGCGCGTTGTCGCAGATGTTCCAGAAGACCTGCTTGATGCGGTCGCGGTCCACACGGGCGAGCGCCTGGCGAGCGGCGAAATGTCGCTCGATGCGGTACTTGCCGTTGAAACTGGGATGCCGCTCGAGCAGGGTGAGGGTGTCCTCCAGCAGCGCGGCGATGTCTTCCTCGGCGAAGTCGAAGCTCTTCTCGCGCGAGAAGTTGAGAAACTCGCTGATGATCTTGTTCAGCCGCTCGGATTCCCGGCTGACGATGCCCACCAGGCGGCGGTCGTCTTCCTCGAGGGGGGCCAGCCGGCCCAGCTCCTTCACTGCGCCGGCGACGGCGGTGAGCGGCTGGCGGATTTCGTGGGCAATGGCGGCGGCTAGGCGTCCCAGCGCGGCCATACGGTCTTTCACGGCAATCTCGTTCTCCAGGCGGCGCAGCTCAGTGAGGTCCTGGAAATTGAAGACGTAACCCAGATTCCGCTTCTGGCTGGAGCGCAGGGGCGAGACAGAAATGCCCAGATAGCGCTCTTCCCCGTCCGCCGTACGGAACTCGATTTCCTGCCGTGGAGAAAAGCCTTCCCCTTCCAGGTTCTCGAAGCCAGACAGAAAATCCGGAAAGGCTTCCAACAGCAGACGGCCCCGCACATCCTGAAACCGGTAGCCGGTGATTTCCTCACCGGCGCGGTTCAGAAGGAGGATGCGACCCTCGGAATCCGTGGTCAGCAGGCCGCCGCGCATGGAATGAATGATGTCCTCGTTGAAAGCCTGCAAATCTTCCAACTCTTCGCGCTTCTCCTCCAGCTCCACGCCCTTGCGGCGCAGCGACTGGGCCAGCAGGTTGGAGAGATAGGCGACGCCCAGAAAGGCGAGGAGATTGGAGAGGATCCACAGGAGAAGGGCACGCTGGTCGGGCATGGAGCGGGCCAGGGTGGGAATCTTCTCGAAGTAGGCTAGCTCGACAAGCGTTCCGAGGAGCACAAAACTAAGCCCGGCCACCACGAAGGTGACGCGGCTGGTGAACAGAACGCTAGCGACGATGATGGCGAGGAGATACAGGGAAATGAAATAGCTCTCATGGCCGCCGGTGACGTGCACCAGGCCGGTGATCATGAGCAGGTCGCAGGTGATCACCAACGGGGCATGCCAGCGCGCCTCTGGAATCCAGCGCAGCAGAATGGCGTAAAACACCGCCAGGAAATACCACAGGACAATCAGAGGGATGAGAAAGCCCGAGGGCGCCTGCAGTAGATTGAATTCGCGAAGGACCAAAACCAGCGCGATGAGAAACGTAATCAGAAGGAAGCGGACGCGGGCCAGCCACCCAAGCCATTCCTGAACGTTGGGAGTGCGTTCCATCGGCAGAAGCCTAGCATAACAAAGGCAGCCGGGGGCAGATGGCAAGGGACCGGAGTGGGGAAAGAATCACGCCCAGGCGAAAGCAAAGGGGCGACCCCGCGCGCGGGGTCGCCCCTTCGAATGAACTGCTTGCGGAGCCCGCTTAACCGCTCAACTTGCCAATCAGTTCGAACAGCGGCAGGTACAGGGCGATGACGATGCCGCCCACTACGATGCCCAGGAAGGCGATCATCATCGGCTCCATCAGGGTCAGCATGTTCTTGATGGCAGCGTCCACTTCGTCTTCGTAGAAGTCGGCCACCTTGGAGAGCATGGCGTCCATGGCGCCGGTCTGCTCACCGACCCCAACCATCTGCGTCACCATGCTGGGGAAGACCTCGGTTTCCTTCAGCGGATCCATCAGGTTGTGGCCGGCCTCGACCGCGGTGCGGACGCGCATCAGCGCTCTTTCGATGACCGCGTTGCCGGAGGTGCGCGCCGTGATCTCCAGACCCTCCAGGATGGGCACGCCGCTGGAGATGAGGGTGCCAAGGGTGCGCGTGAAACGGGCCACCGAAATCTTGCGCAGCACGAGGCCAATCACGGGAAGCTTGAGCATCACGGTGTCAATGGCCATTCTGCCTTGCGGCGTGCCGTACCACGTCTTGAGCCCAACGACGGCAGCCACGAACACCACGACGATCAGCAAGCCGTAAATGCTGCCGATGAATTCGCTCATGCCGATGACGACCTTGGTGGGCGTGGGGAGCGTCACGCCCAGACCGTCAAAGAGCTTGGCGAAAATGGGCACCACTTTCCAGAGCAGCAGGACGACCACGCTGACGGCGATGGTCAACACGGAAACCGGATAAATCAACGCCGATTTCACGGCCGACTTGAGCTTAACGTTCTTTTCGATGTACGTGGAGAGGCGCTGAAGTATGGTGTCCAGAATTCCGCCCGCCTCGCCAGCTTCGATCATGTTGACATATAGTGGATCGAAGACCTTGACGTGCGGGCGCATGGCGGCGGACAGTGTGGAGCCGGCCTCCACGGCGGAACGCACGGCCTGCAGAATCTTCTGGAAATGCTTGTTCTCCTGCTGATTGGCGATGATCTCCAGGCACTGGACGAGTGGCAGGCCGGCGTCAATCATCACCGAGAACTGGCGGGTGAAGATGGCCAGTTCCTTCGCGGAGACCGAGCCGCCAAAGGTGGGCAAAGTGAATTCCTTGCCCTTTTCGGAGATCTTGGTGACACTGATCTGCTGGCGGCGGAGCAGGTTCTGCGCCTCGGCCTTGGTGGTGGCGACCTGCTCGCCCTTGATCACGATGCCAGAACGGTTGGTACCCTGAAAGGCGAAGACGGGCATGTCTGACTCCTCCCTGATCACTGCGCGCTGACCGCAGCCAAGGGCCGCGGCTCAACTCAGCGGCGGACGGGTGGCGCTGCGCCGCGTGGCTGCGGCGAGGTCACCCCGCGGTTAATCATATCCTGCAACTCGTCGGAATTGGACGAACGTTGCAAGGCAGTTTCCAGAGTAATCAACTTATTGAAGTAGGCCGTCGCCAGGGCTTGGTTGAAGGTCTGCATTCCGCTCTGTCCCGTGCCGCTCTGCATGGCCGAGTAAATCTGATGGATCTTGTCCTCGCGGATGAGGTTGCGGATGGCGGCGTTGGGGATGAGGATTTCCATCACCATCACGCGGCCGCGGCCATCCGCGCGCGGGCAAAGTGACTGGCACAGGATACCTTCCAGCACCATAGAGAGTTGGGCGCGGATTTGCGGCTGCTGGTGCGCAGGGAAAACGTCCACAATACGGTTGATGGTGGAAACGGCGGAGTTCGTGTGCAAGGTGGCAAAGGTCAGGTGGCCGGTCTCGGCAATGCGCAGGGCGGATTCGATGGTCTCCAGGTCGCGCATCTCGCCGATGAGCACGACGTCGGGGTCCTCGCGTAGGGCGGCGCGCAGAGCGTTGGCAAAACCGTGAGTATCGGCGTGCACCTCGCGCTGGTTCACCAGGCATTTCTTGTGGTTGTGGAGGAATTCGATTGGGTCTTCAATGGTGATCATGTGCTCTTCGCGCTCGCCGTTGATCTTGTCGAGCATGGCGGCCAGCGTGGTGGACTTGCCGGAGCCGGTAGGGCCGGTAACCAGCACCAGACCGCGCGGTTTATCGCAGAGTGTTTTCACCACGGGGGCCAGGCCAAGAGCATCGAAGCCCTTAATCTCCCAGGGAATGGTGCGGAACACTGAAGCGACGGCGCCGCGCTGGTTAAACAGATTGCCGCGGAAGCGGGCCAGATTCTTCAGGCCGAAGGAGAAATCCAGCTCCAGGTTCTCCTCGAAGCGGTGCTTCTGGGCATCGGTGAGGACGCTGTAGGCCAGGGCCTTGGTATCGGCAGCGGTGAGCGGGGGCATGTCCAGGGGGCGGAGCTTGCCGTGGATACGTATGCGGGGCGGGCTGTTGGTGGTGACGTGCAGGTCACTGCCGCCCATCTCGATCATCTTCTTCAGGAGTTCGCTGAGAGTGACGCCGGCCATCCTGCCCTCCCCTAAAGCACGGTCTCGCGGACCACTTCCTCGATGCCGGCCACGCCCGCGGCAATCTTGGCCAAGCCGCTGCGCCGCAGGCTGATCATGCCGCCCTCAATGGCCTTCTTTTTGAGTTCCAGCGCGGAGGCGCCGACGAGAATCAATTCGCGCAGTTCGTCGGTGATTTCCATGACCTCGTAGAGGCCGACACGGCCCTTGTAGCCGGAGTTGTTGCAGGTGGCGCACCCCTTGCCCTTCATTACCTTGATGCCGCGGGCTTCCTCCGGCGAGAAGCCGATGTCCACGAGGGCCTGCTCGGGGACCTCGGCCTGCTCCTTGCAGCCAGTGCAGACGCGGCGGATCAGCCGCTGGGCACAAATCAGGTTCACAGAAGTGGCCACCAGGAACGGCTCAATGCCCATGTTCATCAGGCGGCTCACAGTGGAAGGCGCGTCGTTGGTGTGCAGGGTGGAAAGAACCAGGTGGCCGGTGAGCGCGGCCTTGACGGCGATCTCCGCCGTTTCGAAATCGCGGATCTCGCCCACCAGGATGATGTTGGGGTCCTGGCGGAGGAAGGCGCGCAGAGCAGCGGCGAAGTTCAAACCGATCTGCTCCTTCATCTGCACCTGGTTGATGCCGGGGAGCTGGAACTCGACGGGGTCCTCGGCGGTCATGATGTTGGTGTCGGGCTGGTTCAGGCGGGCGATGGAGGAGTACAGGGTGTTGGTCTTGCCGGAGCCGGTGGGGCCGGTCACCAACACCATGCCATAGGGCCTCAGGATGGCTTTTTCAAACTTGGTGAGGGACTCCTGCTCGAAGCCCAGCTTGGTCATGTCCAGGCGCAGGTTTTCCTTGTCCAATAGGCGCATGACGATCTTTTCGCCGAAGAGGGTGGGGACGGTGGAAACGCGGAAGTCGAGTTCCTTCTTCTTGCCGTCCTTGGTGAACTTGATCATGATGCGGCCGTCTTGCGGGAGGCGCTTTTCGCTGATGTCCAGCTTGGACATGATTTTGAGGCGCGAGGTGATGGCGTCCTTGAGCTTGAGCGGAGGATTCATAACCGTCTGCAACATGCCGTCAATGCGGAAGCGTACGCGCAACTCTTTCTCGTAGGGCTCGATGTGGATGTCGCTGGCGCCGCGCTTCACCGAGTCGGTGAGGATCAGGTTGACCAGCTTGATGATGGGCGCTTCCTCGGCGGCCTTTTCCAGCGAAGCCAGGTCCATCTCGGCTTCTTCGGCTTGCAACTCCAGGTCGGTTTCCTCGCCGGCTAGGTCCTTCATCACCTTGTCGAGTTCCTGAACGCTGGCGACTTCCCCGTAGAACTTGCCGATGGCTTCCGTAATGGCGGACTCGGAGGCCACCACCGGCTCGACCGTGAACCCGGTCATAAACTTGATGTCGTCCATGGCGAAGACGTTGGTGGGGTCGGTCATGGCGATGGTGAGCGTAGAGCCGACGCGCGAGAGCGGCACAATCTGGTAGCGGACGGCGGTCTCCTGCGGGATGAGCTTCACCACCGCCGGATCCACTTCGTAGTACTTCAAATTGATGGAGGGCACACCGTATTGGCGGGAAAGCACCGCGGTCACTTCGTCGTCGGTGACCAAGCCCATCTTCACCAGGCAGGTACCCAAACGGCCGCTGTGCTGCTTCTGGTATTCCAAGGCCTGTTTGAGTTGCTCCTGGGTGATCAGGTTTTCTTTAACAAGTATCTCGCCCAAACGGGCCGCCATCAGCAGGCTCCTCGGAGACGCCGATCATGCAGGAGGTAGTACTCTACCACGAGCGCGGAATCGGACGTGCGTCTTCCTATCAAAGTTGAAAGCAATCGTAGTGAAAGGGGCAACACCCTGTCAATAGACGGAGTGTGGCAGGTTGGCCACATCGTTGCCTTGACTTGACCCCCGCCCCGTCGCTATCTTGCCCGCATGGCTTTTGGAATGCCCCACGGCGCGATCCAAGACGAAGCTGGCGCAGCGCTCTCAGGCGCAGCCCAGAGGCTAGCGCTCACTCTCCAGCCCGCGCTGGTGGAATACTACAACGTGCTGCACCGAGCCCTTGGGCCACAGAATTGGTGGCCGGCACGCACGCCGTTTGAGGTGATGGTCGGCGCCATCTTGACGCAGAACACGGCGTGGACCAACGTGGAAAAAGCCATCGACAATCTGCGGCGGGAGCGCTTGCTCACTCCGCAGGCGCTGGAGCGCGTTGCGCATGCGAAGCTAGCCAGGTTGATTCGCTCCTCCGGGTACTTCCGGCAAAAGGCGAAGAAGCTGAAGGCGATTGTGTGCTTCCTGCGCATAGAGTACGGCGGCTCACTCGCGCGGATGTTCCGCACACCTACGGCGGAACTCCGGGAAAAACTGCTGGGTGTGCATGGCATCGGGCCCGAGACGGCGGACTCCATCCTCTTATATGCAGGCGGACATGCGGTGTTCGTGGTGGACGCGTACACCAAGCGAATGCTGGTGCGGCACGGACTGATCGGCGAGCTGGCCAGCTACGAACAAATCCGCACGCATTTTGAAGAGAACCTGCCGCGCCAGGCGCAGCTCTACAACGAGTTTCACGCGCTGCTGGTGACGGTGGGCAAAAACTGGTGCCGGACGAGAAAGGCGCTGTGCGACGAGTGCCCCTTGAAACCATTCTTGCCCGACGGAAAGCTCATGTCGTCGAAGGAGCGGGAGTGAGCGCTAGGCCCCAGGAGCGGGAACGGGAAAAGCGGAAGAAGCCCAGCAAGGCAACGCTTGCGTTTGGCGGGCTGCTGGTCGCGCTGCTGCTGGGTGCGGTGTTCACGTTGGGGTCGCTGCGCATTCCGTTTGAGCCGGACCGCTGGCAAGAGTTCCTCATCCTGTATGCGCTCTCCACATTCATGGTGGCAGCGTTGCTGGTGTTCGGGCTGATTTTTGCGCGGACGCTGCTGCGCATCTGGGCGGAGCGGCGGGCGGAGCGGCTCGGCGGTCGGTTCAAGACAAAGATGGTGGCGGGCGCCATGGCCATTGCGTTGCTGCCGGTCGTGTTCATGTTCGTCATCAGCTACGCGCTGCTGAACCGCACGCTGAATCGGTGGTTCCCGCGCCCGCTCGAAATCGCCACGGAGCAGAGCCAGAAATTGTTGAATGATCTAGGAAGGTCGGAGCACGAACGTTTGAAGGAAGTTGCCGCGGTTGCGAATCAGGATTTTCCCAAGGACGAGGACACGCCCAAGGCTCTCTCCGCCATTCTGCGCGTCCAAGGCGACGCTGCTTGGATCCTCAACAACGCCGGGGGCATCGTGTTTTCGCAGGCTCTTCTGCCAGGGCCGAGAGGCGCAGGCTTCGCGGACCGAAGACTCCAGCTTATGGGAATCTCGCCCACCTTTGTGAGGAAACTCCCGAGTGGAGTTGAGCTGTGGGATTCCTCCGGCGTGCTCTACCTAGCCGGTCGCGCGCCGCGCGCCGATGGCGAATTGGTAGTTGCCCGACGGATGCCCGAAGATTTCCTCCGACGCTACACGGACATCGAGACGCAGGCTGCGACGTACAACGCGACAAAGCAAAGTCTACGGGCGTACAAGAACCAGCTCCTGCTGACCCTGGCGCTGTTCACGGTGCTGTTGCTCTTCTCGGCGATGTGGTTTGCCCTGTTTCTCTCCAAGCAGGTGACCCTGCCCATCCAGGCGCTGGCGGAGGGGACGCGGGAGATCTCCCGCGGCAACTTCGCGTACCGCGTGGACGTGCCGGCGCAGGATGAACTGGGTGTGCTGGTGGATTCGTTCAACCAGATGACGGAGCAGCTTGCCGACAGCGGACGGCAGATCAACGAATTCACGCGCAGCCTGCAGGAAGCGGTCGCAGAAGTGGAGCGGCGGCGTAAAGTGATGGAAGCGATCCTGGAGAACATCCCCACGGCGGTGCTTTCGCTCGACGACAGCGGCGCCATCCGCAATACCAACCCGTCGGTAATCAAAATCTTCGGCGAGGCTGCGCGCGCGGCCAAGAAGCTGGAGGATCTGGCGGGCGAAGAGGCGGCACGGGGGGTGCAGCAGTTGATGCGCAAGTCGTTGCGCATGGGCACTGCGTCGAAGGAATTGCAGATTGCGCTGCCGAGCCGCCTGCTGCACGCCGCGGTCACGGTGAGTTCGCTGGGCCCGCGCCGTGCCAACCCGGGATACATCGTGGTAATAGACGACTTGACAGACCTGCTGCACGCGCAACGCGCCGCGGCCTGGCAGGAAGTGGCCCAGCGCATCGCGCACGAAATCAAGAACCCGCTGACGCCGATCCAACTTTCGGCGGAAAGGTTGGCCCGATATCTGGAAAAGCAACATGCGGGCGCGGGACAGGCCGCGAGGCCTGGCCTGCAAAACGAGTTGGAACAGTTGACAGCGGAATGCGCGGGGCTGATCCAGCGCGAGGTGGCCACGCTGAAGGCCCTAGTGGACGAGTTTTCACAGTTTGCGCGCTTCCCCACGGCGAAGCCGATCCCCACTGACTTGAACGCGATTGTCACCAGCGCGCTGGACGTCTTCGGGGGACGCTTGGATGGCGTCACAGTGCGCACCGAGCTGGCCGGCAGCTTGCCTCCGGTGAAGGCCGACCCGGAGCTGTTGCGCCGAGTGTTTATCAACCTCATTGACAACGCCGCGGAAGCGATGGAGGGCTCCGAGGTGAAAGAACTGCTTGTCTCCACGCGGCTTGACGACGAAGACGAGACCTTCGAAATCATCGTGGCGGACACCGGCCACGGGATTTCCCCCGAGGACAAAGACCAACTGTTCCTGCCGCACTTCTCGACCAAGCAGCGCGGCACGGGGCTAGGCCTGGCCATCGCCAGCCGAATCGTGGCCGAGCATCACGGCACGATCCGCATCGAGGATAATCGGCCGCTGGGGGCGCGGTTTGTGATCGAGTTGCCGCTGACGGAGGTGCAGGCGGCGCAGTCGCAAGATGCTTGAAAAGAGCCGGCGGGACGCCGGCGCTACCCATGCCCCATTCCATTCTCATCGTTGATGACGAGGCGGGCATCCGCCAGTCGCTCAGTTCCATCCTGCGCGACGAAGGCTATCGCGTGGCTGCGGTGGACTCCGGCGAAGCCTGCCTGGCGGCGGTGGAGAAAGAGCCCTTCGACTTGGTGCTGCTCGACGTGTGGCTGCCAAACATGGACGGGCTCGCCGCGCTCGAAAAGCTGCACGAGCAAAACCACTTCCCCATGGTGGTGATGATCTCCGGCCACGGCACTATCGAGACCGCCGTGCGCGCCACCAAGCTAGGCGCCTTTGACTTTGTGGAAAAGCCCCTCTCGCTCGAGAAGACCATCCTGGTGGTGAAAAACGCGCTTGAGCATCTGCGGCTGGAGGAGGAGAACAAGCGGCTGCGCGCGGAACTGGAGGAGAAGTGCCAGATCATCGGCGACAGCGTACCCATGAAGGCGCTGCGGCAGCAGATTGCGCTCACCGCGCCTACCAATGGCCGCGTGCTGATCTACGGTGAAAGCGGCACGGGCAAAGAATTGGTGGCGCGCGCGCTGCACGCGCAGAGCACGCGGTCGGGACTGCTCTTCGTCGAGGTCAACTGCGCGGCAATCCCCGAAGAGCTGATTGAATCGGAACTGTTCGGGCATGTAAAGGGCAGCTTCACCGGGGCCAGCGACGACAAAGTAGGAAAATTCCAGAAGGCCGACGGCGGAACACTGTTCCTCGACGAAGTGGGCGACATGAGCCTGAAGACGCAGTCCAAGGTGCTGCGCGTGCTCGAAGAGCAGCGCTTCGAGCCGGTGGGATCGAACCACCCGGTGACGGTGGACGTGCGCGTGATCGCGGCGACGAACAAGAAGCTCGATGAGGAGATTGCACGCGGCACGTTCCGCGAGGACCTGTTCTACCGGTTGAACGTGATTCCCTTCTACCTGCCGGCGTTGCGCGAGCGCACGGAGGACATTCCCATCCTGGCGCGGCATTTCCTGCGCGAGTTCACCGAAGCCTATGGACGCAAACCCAAGGAGCTGAGCGCGGCTGCGCTCGACGTCTTGCTGCGCTATCCATGGCCGGGAAACGTGCGCGAACTGAAGAACCTGATCGAGCGGCTGGTGATCATGGCGCCGGGGCCGCGCATCGAGCCGCACCACTTGCCGCCGGAAGTCTTCCGCGGGGCGGCGCGCAGCCCGCAGCAACCCTACGGCTCGCTGGCTGAGGCGCGCGAGGCCTACGAGCGAGAGTTTATCCTGCGCAAGCTCGAAGAGAACCAATGGAACATGACCAAGACGGCCGCGGCAGTGGGTTTGGAGCGGAGCCACCTGTACAGAAAGATGAAGGCGCTGGGAATTTCGCCCGAGGCTGAGGAAGCACGGAGCATGTGACAGGGCTTGGAGGAGAAGGGTCAGAATTCAGCGAAGAAGATGTCCGATAAAGGATGAGCGCTTACACGTCGGGCTCTGCGGTTTATTCTTGGGTCTCATCTCCGGACGTTTCGCCAGATTGCCTTTCACTGAGTTGTTCGATTTGGCGGCGCCAGTCGAGTTGGCGTACCAGCGCGGGGCGGTCGCGCCAGTCACGCTGTACCTTGACGAATAGTTCGAGAAAAATTTTTGTGCCCAGAAGCTGCTCGAGCTCCAGGCGGGCCTCGGTGCCGATTTTCTTGAGCGTGCCACCGCCCTTGCCAATCAAGATGCCCTTCTGCCCATCCCTTTCGACGTAGATGGTCGCGCGGATGCGGACCAGGCGCGCTCCTTCCTCGAAGTTGTCCACCAGCACGGCGACGGAGTAAGGAATTTCCTGGCGCGTCGCCGCCATGCATTTCTCGCGGACAATCTCTGCGGCAAGGAAACGCTCGGGCTGGTCGGTGAACTGCTCGGGCGGGAAGTAGGGCTCGCCCTCTGGCAGGCGTCGGATGATTTCGTCGAGCACTATGGGCAGGCCGTCACCCGTGAGCGCAGAGATGGGGATGATCTCCGCGAAGTCGTGCTCCTTGTGGTAGCGATCCATCAGGGGAAGCAGATGGCTCTTGGCGACGAGGTCAATCTTGTTCAACAGGAGAAGTGCAGGGCCGTGAAAGCGGCGCACGATGTCCAGGGCGAAACGGTCGCCGGAGCTGAACTCTTCGTTGGCGGCCACGATCAAAACCAGGACATCAATACCTTCCAGCGCGTTGTGGATTTCGTCCATCATCTGGCGGCCGAGGGCATTCTCCGGTTTATGGATGCCGGGCGTGTCAATCAAAACCACCTGTGCGTTGGGGCGATTGACAATGCCTTGGATGCGGTTGCGCGTGGTCTGCGGGCGGGGAGTTACAATCGCCACTTTCTGCCCGACGAGTTGGTTGACCAGCGTGGACTTGCCGGCGTTGGGCCGGCCGAGAATGGCGACGAAGCCGGACTGGAAGGCCATAGACGGAAGCATCATAGCAAAGTGGCGGCAAGCCGCGGCACTCCATAACACGGGCGTGGAGGCCAGTCCTACTTGACGATGGGCAGCTCGAGGGAGCTGGGATAACGGGCCTCGTGGTAGAGCGTGATGTGTGCGGTACGGGCGTCCTTACCGGATTCGTTAGCCACTGCGCCACCGCTGTTGTAGTTCTTCTCCACGCGGATGGAGTTGGGGCAGGCGATGAGCAAGCGCAGGCGGCTGCCCTTGGAAACTTTCCGCGAGAACCAGTCAAAGCGGTCGAAGTCGTAGCGGTTGATCTCCCCGGGCTTGACAAGCTTTTCCTGGCGGAGCGAATCGCGGTAGCGCGCGCGGAGCAACTGCGCGGTGAGCTGGATGCTGGTGCCGTCGGGCATGACTTCATAGAGCGCGGCGACGAAGTCTGTGTCGGGCACGTCCATCGAAATCCAGGCGGTGAGTTTGATGTAGCCGGAGATTTCCGTGGCTTCGGCGAAGGGCTCGCTGTGATAAACGGCGCCGTTGCCGAAGAGATTCAGCGCGCTGGTCTGGTCGGTCAGGTAGTTGGGGTTGCGCTCGCGCTCGAGTTCCCCCGGGCGGGTGTCCAGCGGGTCATAGGTCCATGTGTCGGGCTTGACGTCGGCGGGCTTGGCATCGAGCAGCGAGCCGGAATGGAACGCATCGCCGGCGCTGCCTGTTGAATGCAGGTAGAGAGTGCGCCTGGCATTGGAGATGACCTCGAGAGTGTCGGCGTATTTCCATTCTTCGGCGCCCGGGCCGACGACGTAGTAGGCGACGCGCTTCTTCAAGAAGTCGGGCTTTTTGCCGCCCTTCATCGTCCAGTCGTACCACTCGCGGTGGAGCTTGTTCATATCCAGCATGGAGGCTTCACCGAAGCGCAGGCCGCCGACTTCGCGGCGGGGCGTGCGCGTGCCGGCGTGGTCCCACGGGCCGATGATGAGGAAATGGTTGCTCTTCGCTTCCGGCGTGCCGAATTGCATGTGCCTCTTGTAGAACTCCATGGCACCGAGCTGGTCGCCGTCGTAGTGGCCGGTGATGGAAAGGATGGGCACGCTGATGCGTTTGTAGTCTTCGGCCTTCGGGGCCATGGCGTCGTAGTACGGACCGGGGATGGGGTTGTCGAGCCACTTCTGGAACACGGGCGAGGGATTGCCAACGATTTTGTCCAGGTCGCGGAAGGGCAAATGCTGCATGTACATCTCGCGGAACTTCTGCCACCAGTAGGAGGCCTCGCCGAAGAGATTCACTTGCGGGGTAACGCCGCTGGTGTAGGTGATCCATTGCATTTCGTAGGAGGTGAAGACGTTGTTCTGGAATGGAAAATCCACCCCGGGATGCGCGGAGGCCACCGGGACAATAGCGCTGAGATGGGCCGGAAATTCTTTGAGCACGGACCACTGGTCGAAACCGGCGTAGGAACCGCCCCACATGGTGATCTTGCCGTTCGACCAGGGCTGTTTGGCCAGCCACGCAACCACATCGTGGCCGTCGCGTCCCTCGTTGACGAAGGGCTCAAACTTCCCTTCGGAGTTGCCGCGGCCGCGCACGTCCACGAGAGCAAAGACGTAGCCGTTACGCGAGAAATACATGGCGCGCTCGTGGTAGGTGTCCGAGATGTACGGCGTGAAGGTAAACACCACGGGCAGTGGCTCGGGCATACTTTTCGGTTTGTAGATGGTGGCGTTCAGCTTGACGCCGTCGCGCATAGGGAGCTTCACCGCCCAGATCAGGTCAATTTCTGTTGATTCGGGCGGGGCCTGGGCGCGGACGAGTAGAGAAACGCCGGCGAGAGCAACGATGACACCGGCGAGAGACACTGCGATGCGACGTGCCATGAGATTCCTCCGAAGAGAAGCGGCGTCGAGCGGCCAGACGCCCTTCTATCACAGGATGGAAAGATTTTCACGAGAGGAGCGGGAAGAAGAAGAGATTCGGTGCTGGCTAACCAGATTCCGCAGCGCGGGTGGCAGGTTCAGGGCGGCGGCGGGCGCGGAGGCGGAGCACCTTGCGCTGGTTGGCCTCCACGACTTCGAAGCGCAGGCCGTTGTAGTCAATGCTCTCCCCGGCCCTGGGAACGTGCCCCACCAGGCTGTTCAGAAGACCGGCGATGGTTGTGGCGCCGGCGAAGCGCTCCACCGGTTCCAACTCGATGGCAAACAGCTCGCAGACTTTTTCCAGCGGGACGCTGCCGCGGAGCAGCAGGCTGCCGTCTTCTTCGCGGAGGATGTCCGGCCCGCCCTGCAACGGGGCGCGGTCCTCCTCCCCGATTTCTCCAACGATCTCCTCGACCAGGTCTTCTGCAGTGACCACGCCGGCCAGGCTGCCGTACTCGTCCACCACCAGGGCCATCTGCTGGTTCTTAAGTTGCAGTTCTTTCAGGAGCTGCGAGCCGAGCTTGGTTTCAGGCACAAAGAGAGCCGGGCGGGCCAGTTCGCGGACGGTGCGACGCACGGCGTCGCTTTCCGGAATGCCGAGGATGTCACGGGCATAGACAACGCCGGTAATTTCATCGAGGGAGCTCTCGTAAATGGGAATGCGGGAGAACTTGGTTTCCACGAGCAGGCGTCGCAACTGCTCGATGGTGGCTGCGGCGGGGATGGCGACGACGTCCGGGCGCGGAGTCATGACGTCGCGCACGCGCTTGTCGGTGAACTCGACGACCTGCTCGATCAGGTGAGCCTGCTCGCGCTTGAGGATGCCCTCTTCCTCGGCCGCCTCGACCAGCTGCTCGAGGCCTTCCTGCTGGGCCTGCTGCGCGCCGGGCTCCTCTTCCGCGAAGCGGATCAACGAAGCGAAAAGTTCGGTGAGCGAACGCAATGGCCAGATGAGCCAGATAAACAGGCGGATGGACAACAGGAACGGACCTAACCAGCGGCCTGTGCTGCGGGCCAGCAGCACATCGGGCATCACCTGGACGCTGAGCACAACTTGCACGGTCAGAAGGAAGAGCAACTGCACGAGGGCTTCCCAGTCGGTGGGGACGAAGACGTCGACGCCGCGCGCGGTGGCCACGGCGACCAGCACCAGCCAAAAGTTGGCGAGCAGGCTGAAAGTAATCGAGCCACGGCGGCGGTCCATGCCCAAGCGGGGCTCGATCTCGGCCTCGAAGATGTCCAGATTGGCATGGATGCGTCCGGTGGTGACGCGGCCCAATTCGCGGTAGATGCGGTCCAGGTAAGAGAAGACCGCCAGCCCTGCGTTCAGGGCGACCACGGCGAGCCAATAGAGGATGATTTCCATCTAGTCCCCCAGGCCCAGGCGGCGCCGCAGGCGGCGTTCGCGGCTGTCCATCTGGCCGGCGTCGGTTTCGTGGTCGTAGCCGAGCAGGTGCAGCACGCCGTGCAGAATCAGGATGCGCAGCTCGTCCGGCAAACTACGGCCGTAGCGGCGCGCGTTGCGGCGGGCAACCGCAGGAGAAATGGCGACGTCGCCAAGGAAGGAAGGAGAAGAGCTAAGGGAAATAGAGGAAGTCGAGGAGGTAGAGGAAGAAGAACGCGTCCCGCGGGATTGCGCCCCAGCGGGAAAAGACAGGACATCCGTCGGCTTGTTCTTGCCGCGGTAGGTGCGGTTCAGCCGAGCGATGGCGGCGTCGGTGACGAAGCAGATGGAGAGTGCGTGGCCGTTGAGGCGCAGTTCACGGTGGAGACGGCGGAGAAAATTCTCCAACGGGGGAAGAGAAACGCGGACGGCGCGTTGGCGGTTGAGAATCATGGGAGAACAGGGGAAAGCGACGAGTGGAGAGTGAGTAGAAAAGGACCGAGCAGATAAGCACTCTTGCGCCGCCCAGACACACGATCGCGCGCGACTGAGCCCTGGCCTGCAAACCGAAGAGGACAGGCCTGGATGCTGGTCCTACGCAAGCTACTTGGAGGGTTCACTGCGACCGTTCTCGCGCGGCGTCTTGCTCGCCACGCGCGGCGAGGCGGCGCCGCCTTCAAACGTTTCGTAGGCCCGGATAATCTGCTGCACCAGGTTGTGACGGACGACGTCGCGCTCGTTGAAATAGAGCGTGGCGATGCCGTCAATCCTGCCGACCACCTCGATCGCTTCGATCAGGCCGGAACGGCGGTCGGCGGGAAGGTCAATCTGGGTGATGTCGCCGGTGATGACGGCCTTGGAATTGAAGCCCAGGCGCGTGAGGAACATCTTCATCTGCTCGCTGGTGGTGTTCTGGGCCTCATCGAGGATGACGAAGGAATCGTTGAGCGTGCGGCCGCGCATGAAGGCCAGCGGGGCAACTTCGATGATGCCCTTCTCCAGGTAGCGCTCCAACTTGTCGGCGTCGAGCATGTCGTTGAGGGCGTCGTAGAGCGGGCGCATGTACGGATCCACTTTTTGCTGCAAGGTGCCGGGGAGGAACCCAAGACGCTCGCCGGCTTCGACGGCGGGCCGCGCGAGGATGATGCGGTTCACCTGCTTGGTGTTCAGCGCGGAGACGGCCATGGCCACGGCGAGATAGGTTTTGCCGGTGCCCCCGGGGCCGATGGCGAACACCATGTCGAACTTCTCGATACACTCCATGTAGCGGCGCTGGTTGGGGGACTTCGGCTGGATATTCTTCTTGCCGAAGTGCCGCTGGCGGCCGGGCGCGACCACCTGGCGGAGCGGAAGTTCAGGCTCCTGGGTGGCCAGGCGGAGGAGAGACTTCACCTCGCCGTTGTTGAAGACGTGGCCTTCGCGGAAGAACTGGTTGTATTCGTCGAGGATGCGGACGGCGCGGCCGACCTGGTCGGGCTCGCCTTCGATCTCGATCTGGTCGTCCTTGAGCTGCGTGGTCACGCGGAGCGCGGTTTCGAGAAGCTTGATGTTTTCGTCGAGGGTGCCGAAGAGCTGTTCAATTCCCCCAGCAAGCTGTACGGTGCGTTTCATCGAGTTGGTGGGCCCATTGTTGCCGCACAAAACTCCCGGGCCCGTGATCCGACCTCCCGCAAAAGGATGTTTCTCAAAGCGCATTATAGCATGAGCGAAAGGGGTCAAGAGCAGGCCCCAGTGTGCTTCTCTGTACAGCATGCACACTGAGAAAGCCTCAACGCAGAGACACAGAGTGCGCTCTGGAACGCACTGAAAAACTCAGTTGGCGGAAACCGCGCGTTCGCGGGCCCAGTTGCGGAGGCGCTCGATTTCCTCGCGGCGGGTGATGGACAGCGGGCGCGTGGAATGGCATTCGGCAGCGAGAATTTCCGTTGAGAGTTGCTGCTGTTTCGAGAACGCGGTGTACAGGCCGCTCACGATACTCTGCTCGACTTCCGCGCCGGAGAACCCTTCGCTGGCCGAGGCCAGCGCAGCGAGGTCAAAGGCGGAGGGATCCTGGCCGCGGCGCTTGAGGTGAATGCGGTAGAGTTCAGCGCGGGCCTCGGCGTCGGGGAGGTCCACGAAAAAGATGTCGTCGAAGCGGCCCTTGCGCAGCAGCTCGGGCGGAAGCGCGGAGATGTTGTTGGACGTAGCTACCAGAAAAACCTCGGGTTTGCGGTCTTGCAGCCATGTGAGGAAGGTGGCCAGAATGCGCTGGGTAAGACCCGCGTCCACATCGGCCCTGGCCCCGGTGGCGGCGAAGCCTTTTTCGATTTCATCAATCCACAGGACGAGGGGGGCGAGGTTTTCGGCAGTTTCCAGCGACTTGCACAGGCGCTTTTCAGATTCGCCGATGAACTTGTCGTAGAGCGAGCCGGGGTCGAAGCGAGCAAGCTGCAAACCCCATTCGCCAGCGACAGCCTTCGAGCAGAGACTCTTGCCGCAGCCCTGCACGCCGGTGATGAGGATGCCCTTGGGCGGCTCGAGCCCAAACTTCTGGCCTTTGGCGGATAGCGCGCCGCGCCGCTTGCGCAGCCATTCCTTCAGGTTCTTCAAGTCGGCCACGTTGGCGAAGCTGCTATCGGCTCTCAGATAAGTGAGCGTGCCTTCCTGTCGCAGGACACCGCGCTTGGCTTCCAGCACGTCGCTCACGGTGCAGGCGTCCAACTTGCCGCGCTCGAGGATGCACCTAGCCAGCGTGCGGCGGGCCTCGTCCAGGGTGAGACCTGCCAGGTTCGCAGCGAGCTGCCTCAGGCCGTTCTGGTCGAGTTCGACCTTGGCGCGGGCCCGCGCGCCGAATTCGGCGATGGTGGCCTGCACCACCTTCAGCAGCAGCACGGAGTCCGGCAGCTCCAGGCGGAAGGGCACAGCGTCGTCGCTCAACTCGGGCGGGAGCTTCAGGATCGGTGCAGACAGCACCAGGGAGCGGCGCACCTGGCGGAAACTGGCGGCTAGCTCGCGGGTACGGCGGAGAATGCGGTCATTATCGAGATAGCGAGTGAAGTCTTTGAGGAGAAAAATGGCGTCGCCACGCATGGCCGCGATGTTGCCCAACATTTTGTCCGGATCTTCGGTTTCGTAGATGGCCTGCTCGGTGCCCTTGCGGAGCAGACCCTGAGTAACGGACCATGTGAAAAAGGGCACGTCCAGCTCGGCAGCGACATCAGAAAGCAGTTCTTCGACGCGGCCTTCCTCAGAGGTTTCCACGGCGACGATGGGATGGCGGAAGTTGATCAGCAGGCGAAGCTCGTCGCGTCGGTCGAGCGTGTGCGCCATCGCGCCTTTCAGGGCTCCGGAGGCAATTTGACAAGAATCCGAGCGTCGGCTAGTCTAGCGTGTTTGAGTTTCAGTGCAAAGACTTCACGGAGGGCGCGAAGTTTGTTCGCCCTCCGGACAAGGAGCATGGAATGGCGCAGGGAGCAGCCAAGAAGATCAAGGCGAGAAAGAAGTCGGTGCTGAAGCGCATCCGGCAGACGGAGCACCGCACGATGGTGAACCGCGCGAACATTACGCGCGTGCGCACAATGATGAAGCGGCTACGCGCGACCATCGGCGCCGGCAACACCGCAGAAGCCAAAGCACTGCTGAGCCCGACCTTTTCGGCGATTGACCGGGCCATCCAGAAGGGCGCGCTCAAGGAGAATACGGCCAACCGGTACAAATCCCGGCTGTCACTGGCGTTCAACGGGATGGCGAAGGCGTAGACGCGAAGAATCAGGATTCAAGGCACAGAAAAAAGCTCACGGGCGAGGGCCCGTGAGCTTTTGTTTTTGGAGAGAGACTTCCTGGCTGATCTCTGTGCAGGTGTCAACCCGCGGCAGAGCTGCGCTTGGACTCAGCGGTGGTCGGATCAATCATGGTCCGGACTTCGGAAATGCGGTTGGCCGGGAAACCGCCCTGGCGGGCATGCTCCCGGATCATCTCCGCGTTCGGGGCGATGTAAACACAGTAGATTTTGTCATCGGCGACGAAACTTTCCAGCCATTGGATCTGCGGGCCGAGTCCGTTCAGAACGCTGCATGACTTGTGAGAAATTGCTTGCAGCTCCTGCGCGGACATTCTTCCAATACCAGGGACTTCCCGTTCGACGACAAACTTGGGCATGGCACAGCTCCTTTCTTTCCACTTGGAAGACCGACAGACTAGCAGAAAACAGTGCCGCACGAGAAGGAATATTGTGGAGAGCGCGGCCTTGAATCGTGCCCCACTCACGCGGTGAGGCGGGTGACAAGAAATTCCATCACGGCGCGCTCATCCGCGTTGCCCAACTTCAGGCGGCTATCCGCTTCGTAGAGCACAGCCAGGCCGTTCAGCAATTGCTCTCGCGGAATCTTGCGGCACTGACGGAGGGCCTGCTCCGCCGTGCCCGCGCGCATGCCGAGCTGCCGCGCGGCCTGCCAGCCCGGCGTGCCGGGCGGGAGGTCTTGCGCCTCGATCAGCTTGCGATACATCCAGGCCATGGCTCCGACTAGGGCCGGCGGTTGCTCGCCTTCGCGCAACAAACTATCGAGGAAGACGAGCGCGCGGTCGCGCTTGCGCAGCGCAAGAATATCGGCCAGTTGCCAGACGTCATACTTCTTAGACGAAATTACCAGGGCGTTCACGTCGGCGAGGGTGATGCGACGCCGGCTGCCGACGTAGGTGGCCAGCTTGACCATCTCGGTGTGCAGCCGGCCCATGTCGTGATTCAGGAGGTCCACCAGCGCCTCGGCCGCCGCGCTTTCCAGCTCAATATCGAGCCTCTGCGCCATCTGCATGGCCAGCGGAACCTCTGACTCCTCCCCGACAGTGACCGCGACCACCAGCACATGCTCGGCGAGCAGCTTGGCCAGGCGCATGCGCTGGTCCAAGTGCTCGGCCTCGAAGACGAGTACGCTGAACGGCGCGGGATCGTCGAAGTAGGCTTCCAACTTCTCCACCATTTGTTCCCGCGAATCGTCGCTAAGCTGTTCCCAGGCCTCTGTTTCTTCCACGAAGATCACCTGGCGCGGAGCAAGCATGGGCAGCGATTGCGCTTGCTGGAGGATGGCGTCCAGCCCTGCGGCTGCGGATAGCCGCGACACGCCCCAGGGCCGCGCCGCCTCCGGCACGAAGGTATCCACCAGCAGGGCGCGGAGTTGCTCGCGCAGATAGGCGTCCTCGCCCAGAAGCAACACGCCCTTTACCGGCTTGCCGCCTTCGATCTTCTTGCGGAACTGCTCCAGGCTCACCGCGGGCATCAGAAATTCTCCAGCAGCGCGGAGACTAGGCGCGCCGCAAAATCGCGCGCCAGGCGGTCCAGCGCGGGCTGCTGCTCCTCGAAAAAGCTGTTGATGTCCGTGGAGATTTCGTACTGCTCGCGGAAGACAAAGTTGTCGTTCTGATAGTGCGCCTTGCCGGAGAGGCGGTCGGCAAGGCGGACCTTTATCTGCACAGTGACCAGCAAGACCGTGGCGCGGCCGGTGGCGGCGTCAAAGAGCACGGCGTTGGATTCGATCTGGGTGACTTCACCGCGCAGCACCGCATCGGCGGAGGACTCTTCCGGCACAACGCGGTAGCGGGTGCGCGCCAGCAGCTCGCGCACCAGCGCTTCGGTCAGGCGCTGCTCGATCTGGAAGCGCATGGTGCGGTTTTCCAGCGCCGGGACGGCGATGGTTTTCCATTCCTTCGGCAACGCGCTTGCGCGCCCTGCGACGCGATAGCCGCAACCCGTAAGAACAGAAAATAGAAAACAGAAAAGAGAAAATACGACAGTTCGGCAAAGACCCAGCCGAGGGCCTGCGGGGGCGAGGAACGAATTCCACTGCGGCTCAGGAGGCAATGAGTTTCTCCGCGATGCGCAGGGCGTTATCGGCGGTCAAGCGGACATTGTCCGCGGCACCCCACACCCAGAACCCGGAAGGCGTATTGGGGTCGGGTTCGACGCGCGCCAGGCTTATTCTCTTTTCGCCAGCTACGCTGACGTTGCTGGGCGCCGCGTCCCCAGAGGCTTCGATCTGCAAGCCGGCAGCGGCCAGGCAGCGCTCCAGCGCGGCCGGATCGCACGGCTCGCGCAGAACAGCATACGCGGAAAAGCCGTAGGAATAAAACACCGGGGCCTGGATCAGTTGCACCGCCGGCAGGGGCGCGCGGCCGGCCAGGTAGCGGGCCACGCCGCGACGGATCGCACCGCGGACACAGCCGAGGTCTTCGCGGCTCTCTGCGCCGCAGCGCTCCAGAAGGTTGAAGGCCACCTGGGCATCGAAGACGGTCTGCGAGATGGGCTGGAAGGAGAGCAGGTTGACCGTTTGGCTTTCCAGTTCCTCGATGCCAGACTGACCGCGCTCGGAAACAGGTTGCAGGAATACGATGGAAAGGCTTGCAACAGGGAGAGGAGCGAGGGCCGCCGCGAGAGTGCAGGCGACCAGCGTCGCCGCCGGGGGTGAGAAATAGAGCTGCGTGTCACGCGGAGCCGCGCGCGGCGGCAGAAGCGAATCGAGCGCGGGGATCCACGGCAGCGCTTCCGGCAGGTCCACCAAAGCCCCGCTCAGGTCCACCACCGCGGCTCCGGCGCGGCGCGCCTGCGGCCAGTGGCGCAGAGTGAACTCCGGCCGGCCGGCAAAGAACGCAAACTCGACACCCTCGAAGCTTTCGTCGGCGACCAACTGGATGAAGGTGGCCTCGCCGGCCGCTTCGGCGAGCGTGCCAGCGACCACTTCGTCATCCAGCAGGCGGATATCGGAGGCCGGGAAACTGCGCTCTTCTAGAAGCTGGGTGAGATCCTTGCCGCGCAGTGATGCTGCCCCGACGATGGCAATGCGGAAAGTACGGACGTTTTCGGGGTGCATCGTCAGGCGGAGGGCTGGGAGGCCAAGCGGTGGCGCAGGCCGCGGACCAGCGCGAGAGCGAGACCGGAAGTTGCGTAAAAGCTGGCGCAGAACAGGAGAACCTGTTCGGAATACTCGACGACGGACCAGCCTAAGAGCGCAAGAGCCACAACCACCAGAGAAGGCTGCCGGCGGGTCCAGGCAAGTTCCTTGCCACTGAAGTAGCGAACCGTGCTGGCCATGAGCGCGGCGAGAGCAGCCATCAGGGCCAGCCAGAGCAGGGAGTCGCGCCAGCCTTCGAGCGGGAATTTAAGGGCGTGGACGGAGGCGGCCACCATGGCCGCGGCCGCCGGAGCGGGCATGCCCACAAAATAGCGCGTGTCCGGCGCCATACCCTGAATGTTGAAGCGGGCCAGGCGCCAGGCGCAGCAGGCGACGAAAGCGAAACAAATCAGCAGTCCGAGGGGCTGGAGGTTGTGCATGATGGCCGGCTGGGCGACGTTGATGCTGCGCACTCCCCAGGCGTAGGCGAGGATGCCGGGGGCGATGCCGAAGCTGATGACGTCGGCCAGGGAATCGAATTGCTTGCCGAATTCGGAATTGGTGCCCGTGGCACGGGCAATGCGGCCGTCGAGCGTGTCGAACAAGACAGCCAAGCCGATGGCGATGGCCGCCTTATCGAAATTGATTGTGCCGCCCAGCAGAGTGGCGTGGATGGCGTAAAAGCCGCAACCCAGATTGAAGGTGGTGAGAGCGGCGGGGACGAGATGCACGCCGCGGCGCAACCGCCCGTTCTGCTTCTTCGGAAAGAGCTGTGTTTCAGGGTCCTTCATTGCCATCGCGCCACGATAGTGGTACCGCCGGCCACATGCGCGCCCCGGCGAACCAGGATTTCTGCCTCGGGCGGAAGCCAAAGGTCCACCCGAGAGCCAAATCGTATCATGCCCACGCGCTCGCCGAGAGCCACGTTCTCCCCGGCCGCTTTCCAGCAGAGCACGCGGCGAGCAATCCAGCCGGCGATCTGCTTGAACATCATTTCACCGCGGGGGGAGGCGATGGTGATGACGTTCTGTTCGTTCTCCGCCGAGGCCCGCGCGCGCAGGGCGGCATAGAAACGCCCGGGGCGATAGTCCACGCGGCTGATTCTCCCTTCCACCGGCGCGCGCTGTACGTGGACGTCCCACACGGAAAGAAAGATACTGATGCGACGGCCGGGCTTGCCTTGCCAGGGCTCATCTACGATTTCCACCACGCGCCCGTCTGCGGGGGAGACCACCGCGGCGGGGTCCGCGGGCGCCACGCGTTGCGGGTCGCGGAAGAAATAGAGTACAAACGCGCCCAGGAACAAAAGCAGGCCGCCGAGCCAGTACCACTCGAGCGCCATCAGCACGACGCCCAGCAAAAGCGGCGGCGCGGAGAACTTATAGCCTTCGATGACCATGAAAGACGTCGCGCTCCGGAGCCCACAAGGACACTACCATTGTACGATGGAAGCACCGGTTTGGCAGCGCCGTTATGGTGCGTTCTGCGCGCGCAAGTGCTGCGCGATCAGTTCCTCCATCCGGTCCTTCACGCGCAGCTTCAACTTCTTCAGCGCGGAGAGGCGGTTCAAATCCTCCACGCTTAAGTAGGGGTCCTTCGTGAGTTGTTCGACCTGGAGTTCGTACTGGGAGTGCTCTTGGGCCAAGCGCTGAAGTTCGGGATTGTTGCTCAGAAGCTCCTCGCGAAGTTCCCGCGACGCGGTGGGCATCAGTTCCCCCCTTGTGGATGAACTACCCTCCCCTGACCGCGAAACTAGCACAAGCCGAAAGGCGAGGCAAGAGAACGGAAGTACAGGTACCAGAATGGACAGCTTCAGAGGCTGCGAGCCATGACCATGGCGTCTTCGGGAGGGTCAGCGTAGTAGTTCGGCCGACGATCCACGCCGACAAAGCCGTGGCGCTTGTAGAATGCCGCCGCGCCGGTATTGGAGGCGCGGACTTCAAGGTACAGGCGCTGCGCGCCAATCCGCTGGGCCTGTTCGATGGCGCACGCCAGCAATTGAGAGGCTACGCCGGCGCGACGTGCCGGAAGGCTGACGGCCAGATTCAGGATCTCCATTTCGCCGGTGAGCTGAAGGCCAACCAGGAAGCCCACGATTTTGCCTTCGGCCTCCGCCACCCAGCCCACAAAGCCTGTGCGCCAGGACTCGCCGCGAGCCGCAAGCGCCACGGAGGTGAAGATGGGGAGCCAAGCCTCGGCAGACCACTGCGCCGCCTCCGGGCTGGCTTGCTGGATGGCCAGGATGGCTTCACGGTCCGCGACGCTCAGTGGCCGAACCCGCAGCATCACGTTTTGGCAGGTTTCCAACTGATTTCAGCATCGGAGCGGCGAATGTAGTTGGCATCCAGGTGGAGCGCGTCCACAAGCTCTCCGCGGCGGGCACGCTCCAGTCCCAGCCGACCGATCAGCGGTGCAAGCACCGGGCTGGCAGGCTCCACGGGACTGTTGACGAAGGCGGAGTGCTCGATTTCGACGTAGAGCAACGCCGGGGTGGGCGAAATGAACGCGGGGGCCCCGCGGAGCTCCTCACGGAACTCGCCGCCCAGCCAGGTCAGAAACTCCTTCAGGGTCTCCACCCGCTCGTGGCCATGGCGCCGCAGGCCGTTGGGGAGGGGTTCATAGAGAGCGCCATACACTTGCCCGCGCCCAGCATCCATCACCGGCGCCACCCACGGCGCTTGTGCACGCGCCTGGGCAGCCACCGCTTCCAGGGCGCTGACAGGAGCGATGGGCTTACCATGGACCTCCGCCCAGCCTTTCACGGCCGCGAGGCCGACACGCAGGCCAGTGAAGGATCCCGGCCCTGCCGCGACCGCGTATAGGTCGAAGTCCCGCACGGCTATGCCGAGTTCCTTGAGCAAGAATTCCAGGTGGCGAAACATGCGCGAAGAGTAGTTCTCCACGCTGGTGGTGGATAGGACGCTGAGGAGGTCCTCGTCGCGCAGAACGGCCAGGCTCCCGGAAGGAGAACTGGTGTCTAAGGCAAGGATCAACATGGCGGAATTGTAACTCAACTGGGGGGCGGGCCGCTGGGAACGGAGTGCCGTGTTCATGGGGCACAGTTTTCGCCCCAGACGGCGCCAGGACTCCCGAATGGTGGTGAAAGAGCTCCTAAAGGGCTCCTAGCGAGGACCTTTCGGGTTCAGGTACATACGATTTCAGGAGGAATTGCTTGACGCTACTAAGCCCACCTTCTACAATGGAGTGCAGACTGGGGGTCTCGCCGATGGATTACAAGATAGGGGATAAAGTCGTCTATCCGAACCACGGTGTAGGAGTTATTGAACAAATCAGCTACGGACTATTGAACGGAAGAACCGAGAAGTATTACCTCCTGAAAATCCTCTCCAGCGGACTCAAAGTCATGGTGCCGCAAACCAACGTGACCGCGGTTGGCCTGCGTCCCGTCATTCGCTCAGGAGAAGCAGCCAAAGTACTTACTTACCTGGAAAAAGGCGCCTGCTGCTCCCATAACGACTGGAAACACCGCTTCAAGGAAAACTCCGAACGTATGCGCACCGGCGCGCTGCTGGAAGTGGCCACGGTGCTGAAAAGCCTGGTGGTGCTTTCCGGGTCGAAGCCGCTCTCGTTTCGCGAGAAGAAGATGCTGGAGCGCGCCAAGCACCTGCTGCTGACGGAACTGGCTACCGCGCGGAACTCCACCGAGCAGCAGGTGGAAGACACCGTGGTGCGCGCGCTGGCCAAAGCCAAGCTGCAATTGCCGGTTTCGCTCGAGAAGTTCGAGTAAGCACGGCGAGACATTCCAGGGTCCCGGCGATGCCGGCGCTTGCGCCGCGCGCCGGGGCTTAGTTTTTACGACCCCAGCCGCCCCCGCCCGGGGTCGCTATGCAAACCGCCGCTCCGGCCGGTGCATAGATGCTGCACTTGGCCGGAATTCGCCGCTTCCTTCCCTTCTGCACCAGTTCATTCGTTCCCTTAGCGCCGGGAATTCCGCCGGCTAGCCCGTAGGGTGCGGTCTCGCGCCGGTCACTGAGCAGGCCAATCTGCGCATCGGCCAGCAATTCGATTTCGCGGACCACGCCGTCGCCCCCGCGCCAGCGCCCGCGTCCGCCCGAGCCACGGCGCAGGGCGTACCGCCGCACACGGAGGGGATAGGCGTGCTCAAGCACTTCGATGGGCGAGTTTAGCGAATTGGTCATGTGGGTATGGACGCCGGAGAGACCGTCGAGGCCCGGTCTGGCGCCCATGCCGCCGGCGATAGTTTCGTAGTAGGCAAAGGGCGCGCCAGTGCGGGGATCCATGCCGCCGAACGTGAGGTTGTTCATGGTGCCCTGGCTGGCGGCGGGGATCCGCTGCGGCACGGCCCCGGCCAGCGCGCGAAGCAGCGTGTCCACAATGCGCTGGGATGTCTCCACGTTGCCACCGGCCACTGCGGCAGGCGGGCGCGCGTTGACGATCGTGCCCAGCGGCGCCCGCACGCGGATGGGGCGCATCAATCCGGAAGTCGCAGGTACCTCTTCGTCTAAGAGACAGCGGAACACATAGAAGACCGCCGACAAGGTGATGGCTTCGACGGCGTTGATACTGCCGGCGCACTGCGGGGAGGATCCTGCAAAGTCCACTTCAGCCGATCCGCCACGCTTGCGGATGGCCACGGCGATGCGGATGGGGCGCGGCTCAATGCCGTCGTTGTCGAGAAAATCCTCCCCGCGATAGGCGCCGTCCGGAATCCGCCGCAGCATGGCGCGCATCATCCGCGCGGAGTAGTCGAGCAGGTGCCCCTCGTAGGTTTCCACTTCTGTCCGGCCATACTTGCTGACGATTTCCGCCAGGCGTCGCTCGCCAATACGGCAGGCCGCGATCTGCGCAGTCAGGTCGCCTTCGCGCTCGTGCGGGGTGCGCACGTTGCGCAGGATCATGGCGAGGACGTCCGGCAGTACTTTGCCGCGCGCAAAGATTTTCACCGGAGGGATGCGCAGGCCTTCCTGGAAGACTTCCCGCGCGAGGCCCATGGAACCCGCCTGACTACCGCCCACGTCGGCGTGATGCGCGCGATTGGCGACGTAGAACATTGGTTGGCGTGAGCCGCGGAAGTACACAGGCATCGCCATGGTAAGGTCGGGGAGATGTGTGCCGCCCTCGAAAGGGTCGTTGAGAACAGCAATATCACCGGGCTCGAGACGCAGCGCGCGGACAACCGCGGTGACGGACATGGGCATGGAGCCGAGATGCACGGGCATGTGGTCGCCCATGGCCAAGACGTCGCCAGCGGCACCGAAGACGGCGCAGGAGTAATCGCGGCGCTCCTTGATGTTGGGCGAGAAGGCGGAGCGGCGCAGCGCGGCGCCCATCTCCTCGGCCACAGAGTGGAAAAGGCTTTTGAAGATTTCAAGCCGCGTTGGGTCGAAGGTCTGCGCCATGCTGTCTCATCATCTTGAGCCAGGTAGTCTTGTCATCCTGAGTCCGCCGCGACGGTCGAAGGATCTCTCCCAAGTGATTTCCAATTGAGTGATTCTTCGCCCGGCTTCGACGGGCTCAGAATTACGCCGACTTCTCACGCTGGCTCCAAAATTATGTTTTCGAACGCATCCACACGCGCACGCCACCCTGGCGGCACGAGCGTAGTGGCGCTGTATTCAACGACAACGGCCGGGCCGGCGAAACGATTGCCGGTGCGTAACCGGGCGCGGTCATAGATGGCCGTGGGGAGAGCACGGCCGGCAATGACGACGTTGCGCTCGTCAACCCTCGCGCTCCGCGGGCTCGTGCTGGCAGAGCGGAAACGCGGCAGCGCAGGCTTGGGCGTCGTGCCGATGAGGCGCGCACGGACGTTGACCACCTCAACGGCGCGGCCGGGGTCGGCGTAGCCGTAACGCCGCTCGTGCGTGCGGTGGAAGGCGCCCACAAAATCGCCGGCCGCCGGCACGGTCAGCTCGTACGCCTGCCCGATGTAGCGCATGTCCAGTAGCCGCTCGCTACGCACCTGGTACGGCGCAAACCCTTCCCGGCCCATCTCTTCGAGACCCCTGCGCTCGATGCGAATGAACGCGCGGGCCAGTTCCCTTCCCGCCGCGCGGAGGGATTTGACCGCGAGGCGGATGGTGAGCGAGCAATCCTTCACCACGTCGGCGCGAAGCATGCCGAGCGCAGAAAGCGCGCCCGGGAATTTGGGGACAAGCACGCGGGGCATGCGCAGCGCAGCAGCCAGTTCGCAGGCGTGCAGAGCGCCGGCGCCACCGAAGGCCACCAGGGTGTAGTCGCGCGGATCGTAGCCGCGCTCGACAGAGATTACGCGGATGGCTTTTTCCATGGTGGCGTTGGCCACGTCGAGAATCCCCTGTGCAAAGGCTTCGACCGAGCGCATTCTTCCACGGGCGCGATCCATCAGACGGCGAGCGCGGGCCTCGTCGAGCTGAAAGCTTCCCCCCCACAGGCCGCCAGGCGGGATGCGTCCGAGGACGAGGTGCGCATCCGTTACCGTAGGCAGTTCACCGCGGCCGTAGCAAATGGGGCCGGGGTCGGCGCCGGCACTCTGCGGGCCGACGCGCAGCGCACCGCCACGGTCGAAGCGGGCGATGGAGCCTCCGCCCGCGCCCACGGTGTGGATATCGAGCATCGGCACGGCCACCGGCAGGTCGGCGATGGTGGATTCATTCGACGTGCGCAGTTCGCGTTCCAGAAGCGCCACGTCGGTGGACGTGCCGCCCATGTCAAAGCTGATGACGCGCTCGCAGCCGGCCAGCCCGGCCACGTACTGCGCGCCGAGCGTCCCGCCGGCCGGGCCGGAAAGAATCGTGCGCACCGGCTCGCGCGAGGCCGCGCGCGCAGATACGATGCCCCCGCTCGACTGCATGACGCGCACTTGCGCTCTACTTCTTCCTCCGAAGGCGGCCGTGCGTTGTGCGCTGGCGGCGTGCGCTTCGATGTCCGCGAGGTAGCGCCACATCACCGGTGCGAGATAAGCGTTGATGACCGTGGTGGCCGTGCGCTCGAATTCGCGGAACTCAGGAAGAATCTCGTGCGAGACAGAGACGAGGAATCCCCTGCGACGCAGAGACCGCGCAACGGCTTGCTCATGAGCGGGATTCGCGAAAGAGAAGAGTAAACAGACAGCGACGGAATCAGGGCGGCGGCGCGCGAGTCTTGCCGTGAGGCACGCGATTTCTGCACGCGCCGGACGTTTGAGCACGCGGCCGTCCGCGGCGATGCGTTCGCGCAGGCCAAGGCGGAGCTCGCGCGGAACCAGCGGCGCCGGGCGCGTAACAAAGAGATCGTAAAGTCGCGGGCGCGCCTGGCGGCCGATTTCGATGACGTCTTCAAAGCCCGCAGTGGTGACCAGCGCGACACGCCCGCCACGGCGCTCGAGCAGCGCGTTGGTGCCCACCGTGGTGCCGCAGATGAGGTCGAGGGCGTCGGCCTTTGCGCGTAGGGGCGCGACATGTCGTGCCCCTGCAAGGATCTTGTCGAGGGCGTGGCGAATGGCCAGGGCGGGGTTTTGCGGCGTCGAAGGAACCTTCAGGATCTCGAGGCGGCCACTGCGCACGAAGACGCAGTCTGTGAACGTGCCGCCGGTGTCAATCGCGATGCGCATGGCGTGCAGTAAGATTCCCAACCCCAATTCGGGCAGAAGCATGAGCCGGCGAGACGCCGGCGCTACCAGTGCGACGCGGGATTGTACAACAAATGAATGAGGGGCCGGCGGGACCCTTCGTTCCGCGATTGCGGCATGAGGGCAGGCGCTGGCGCTACGCCAGCGGGAGAGTGGCTTCAGCGTTAAGTTGCGTGTCGGCGGCTTCGTCCGCCAGCAGGCGGGGGAAAGCCGCAGCGGCGATCATGGCGGCGTTGTCGGTGGAAAGCGGGCGGCTGGGAAAGAAGACATCGAAACCGGCGCGGGGGCCTTGCGATTCAAACTGCTTGCGCAGCTCGCTGTTGGCAGCGACGCCGCCGGAGACGAACACGCTGCGCGAGCTGCGCTCTTCGGCCGCGGCCAGCGTGCGCGCGACCAGATCTTCCACCACACACTTCTGGAAACTCGCCACCAAATCCAAGGTGGCGCGTGAGCAGAGCGGGAGAAGCTGCGCAGGCTTCCGCTCGCCACGGGCCAGCGCGGTCTGGCGCGCCTCGATCTCCGGCTGTATTTCGGCGTGCCCGCGGACGTGGCGGAGCACGGCGGTCTTAATGCCACTAAAACTGAAATCCAGCGCATTGCCTTTGGTTACCGGCGGAGTGAAGCGGACGGCATCGGGCCTGCCATACGCGGCGAGTTGATCCATAATCGGGCCGCCGGGATAACCGAGCGCGAGGATTTTGGCGACTTTGTCGTAGGCTTCTCCGGCGGCGTCGTCGCGCGTCTGTCCGAGGCGCGCGTAGGAGAAGTGGAACGCCGCCGCAGCCCCGCTCTTGCGCGCCGCGCCGGCTGGCAACTGTTCCGACTTCACCTCGTAGAGCACGGTGTGGCCGCCAGAGACGATCAAACAAACGGCAGGCATCTCCGGCTCGCGGCGATCGAGATGCGCTTGGAGGAGCACCGCATGAACGTGTCCCTCCAAGTGATTCACGGGCACCAGCGGCTTACCCAGGGACATGGCCAAGACTTTGCCGTAGGTAAGGCCCACCAGGAGCGAGCCAATCAGGCCCGGGCCGCGGGTGACGCCGATAGCGTCAATCTCGCCGAGAGTGAGTTTGGCTTCGGCCAGGGCTTCGCGGACTACGGGAACAATCTGGCGGAGATGTTCACGGGAAGCGATTTCCGGCACGACGCCGCCGTACTTGCGGTGGATGTCCACCTGCGAGGCGACAATGGAAGAGAGGATCACGCAGCCGTCGGCGACAACGGCGGCGGCAGTTTCGTCGCAGGAGGATTCGATGCCGAGGATGCGCGTGGGCATGGCCGGTAGAATGGGCTTTCAGCCTGTGCGGAATCAGCGTCCTTTCTGCACAGCACAGCCTGCAAGCCTGTGCTACGCAAGCTCATGTTAGCATAGCGGCGTGGGGCGCGTTCCTCAGCTCTGACAATGCGATTAGGAGTTCGCCACGGCCGCGTGAACTGGCGGATTGACAATCCATCTTGATGCCGCATACTGAGCGACGCAGGACAATTACGAAGAGCCGGAGATGACCACTCACAAGAAGGTGCGGAAAGCGGTGCTGCCGGCGGCGGGGCTGGGGACGCGGTTCCTCCCGGCGACCAAGGCGCAACCCAAAGAGATGTTGCCGCTGGTGGACAAGCCGCTGATCCAGTACGTTGTGGAGGAGTGTATTGCTTCCGGCATCGAGAACATCATCATCGTGACCGGGCGAGGCAAGCACGCCATCGAAGACCACTTCGACGTTTCGCCGGGCCTGGAACACCTGCTTGAGCAGCAGGGAAAAAAGGAACAGGCTGAACTGGTGCGCCGCATCAGCAACATGACCCACGTCAGCTATATCCGCCAAAAACAGCCCAAGGGGCTGGGCCACGCGGTACTGACGGCGAAGGAATTGGTCGGCGATGAGCCCTTCGCCGTGCTGCTGGGCGACGTCATCATCGACGGGCCAAAGCCAGCCACGAAGCAACTGATGGACGTGTGGAATGCCACCGGCGTGGGCGCCATCGCCGTGGAAGAAGTGCCGCGCGACCAGGTCCACCTGTACGGCGTGGTGGAGGCGGAACCCGCGCCGCAGGGGCCGTGGACCGACCGCTTGCTGCGCGTCCGCGGCCTAGTGGAAAAGCCCAAGCCCGAAGAGGCGCCGTCCAACATGGCCGTCACTGGGCGCTATCTGCTTCCGCCCGAAATTTTCGACTGCCTGGAGCGCACAAAGCCGGGACGCGGCGGTGAAATCCAGCTCACCGACGCGCTGCTGCTGCTGGCGCAGGAAAAGGGCTTGTGGGCGTACATCTACGAGGGCGAATCCCACGACGCGGGTGATAAGCTCGGCTTCCTGAAAGCGACGGTGGAGTTTGGCCTGAAAAATCCCGAGTTTGGGAATGAATTCCGCGCCTTCCTGAAGAAGTTAAAACTCTAACGACACCCCCAGAGCACAGAAGCTAAAGAGAGTTTAGGATTCTGGACTTAGAGTCGCCGGAGTTACTTGTGTTTGTGACCCTTCTTTGAAGCTTCCTTCGTTTCAGACTTCTCTCTGGCTTCCTTTCCTTCCTTCACATCCGCTGCGTGTTGCTCAGACTTTTCCGCTTCGGGCTTGCCGCCGGAGGACTTGCCCGCGTAGTCGGTGACGTACCAGCCGCTGCCCTTGAACTGGATAGCGGGCGCAGCCAGCAGGCGCTCCGCCGCGTGGCCGCACTTCGGACATTTCTGCCGGTGCGGCGCGGTCACTTTCTCGATTTTCTCAAAACGATGCCCGCATTCGGGGCATTCGTATTCGTACAGCGGCAAGGGGAAACTCCGTCAGCAGATGCGCGAAGAATGATAGCACGAGGGGAGAAAGATTTCCGGTAGCGGGGGGCCGAGCCGAAGTGTTGAAACGTTGGGGAACACCAACAACGCAAATGGCGGTATCATGCGAGCAGCATGATGAAGGGACAGAAGAGCGGCGAGACGGGCGGGCGCTTGTTTCTGGTGGCCGCCCCAATCGGCAACCTGGAGGACATCAGCCTACGCGCGCTGCGCGTGCTGAAGGAAGCGGACGTGATCGCCTGTGAGGATACGCGGCAGACGCAAAAACTGCTCCGCCACTACCAGATTCAGAAGAAACTGATCAGCTACCACGAACACAACGAAATGACGCAGGCCCCGGAACTGGTGATCGAACTGGAACAGGGCGCGAGGGTGGCGCTGGTGAGCGATGCGGGGATGCCGGTGATCTCCGACCCCGGGCATCGGCTGGTGGCGCTCTGCCTGCGCCACAAGATTCCAGTGGTGCCGGTACCCGGCGCAACGGCCCTGGTGGCCGCGCTGGCAGCCTCCGGCATGCCCAGCGAGGAGTTCCTCTTCGTGGGTTTTCTGCCCTCGCGCGCCGGGGAGAGAAGAAGGAAGCTCGCCGAGCTGGCCCCGCAGACGAGGACCATGGTCTTTTACGAGGCGCCGCACAGGCTGGCGGACATGCTGCACGACGCGCTGGATGTGCTGGGCAACCGCCCGGCAGTTGTGGCCCGCGAGGTCACCAAACTACATGAAGAGTTTTCCCGCGGCTCACTGGAAGAGCTGGGCGCGGAGTTCACCCGGCGCGCACCGCGGGGCGAAATCACTGTCCTGATCGGCGCGGCCAATAATGCAGCGCCGCGGCCCGCCGCCGCGCAGGTTCCTCTCACGCAGCGCGTGGAAGAAATCATGCGCGAGCACAACGTAGACCAGAAGGCTGCGCTCAAGCAGGCGGCGCGGGAACGGGGCCTCAGCAAGAGGGATGCGTATCGGGATTTGTTGAAACACAGGATCTAGAGTGCAGTACTGCAGGACCCAGGGAAAAGCAGGACCAGGAGGTTCTTTGCTTACCGCCGCGGGCTCAGGATGACGAGAGCAGAAGGACGCGTGACCGCGTTCACGAAGTGCTTTCGGAAACAAAGACGCGGTGAAAGCGGCGATCCAGAAACTGCACGCCCACCACTCTTTCCCCTTCCTCAGAACCTGCAACTACGCGCACCACGCGTGCGCGGGAGACGAAGTCGGCGTCCTCGCCGCGCTCGCCGGGACGCCGCGGGATGGTGAGTTCGACCTCCGCGCCCACCTCCAGCTGGCGCCGCGTGGCGAACGATGCGCCGGTGCGGCTGACGTTGCCGCTGTGCACGCTGTCCTCAAAGGGCACGCCGTCCGTTTCCTTGCCGCGGACGGTCATGGCCAGGCCCACCGAAATGCGGCGCTGCAGACGGCCGCCGCCCGTCCCCGTGGGATTCGTCGCGCTCACGGAACACCTCCCCATGCCCGCCCCGCTTCGGGCGGCGGGCGCTACACGTTGCCTCCAGCGGGAGCAGCCACGCTGACAAAAAAGGCGTCCACACGGGCGAGAACCTCGTTGGTAGTCCGCGCCGAATGGACTTCCCGGCGCAACGCGGAGCCGTTGCGCACGCCATGCGTGAACCAGCAGGCAAACTGCTTCATTTTGCCCAGCGCGTCCGGCAGCTGGGCAGCAACCAGCGTGCGGAAGTAGCCCCCGAGCAAGCGATAGCGCTCGACTTCGGTCGGCTCGTCGTAGCAGCCGGTTGCTACGTACTGCTGAATCTGGCGGAAGATCCAAGGATTGGTGGCGGCGGCGCGGCCGATCATCACCGCATCGCATCCTGTTGCTTCAACCATGCGCACCGCGTCCTGCGGCACGCGGACATCCCCGTTGCCGATCACCGGCACGCGGACAGCTTCTTTCACCCTGCGGATGATCCCCCAGTCCGCGCGGCCCTCCAGCCCCTGCACTCGTGTGCGCGGGTGCACGGCGATGGCGTCCACACCGATGCCCTCCGCGAGGCGGGCAACCTCCGCGGCCACGATGCTCTTTTCATCCCAGCCGGCGCGGATTTTGATAGTCAGCGGAATGGTCACCGCCGCGCGGACGGCGCCTAGGAGCTTTTCCAGCAGCGGCAAATCACGCAACAGGCCCGACCCGCCGCACTTGATCACTTTCTTTGCCGGGCAACCCAGGTTGATGTCCACCATATCGTAGCCGAGTTCCTGCACCACGGCGGCGGCCGATGCCATCACTTGCGGATCTGCGCCGAAGAGCTGCGCGGTGATAGGGTGTTCGTCCTCGGAGAAATCGAGGTACTGCAGCGCGCGGGCACGATTCCGGGCGATGCCCTCGGAACTGGTGAATTCCGTCATGATCAGACCGCAGCCACCCAGCCCGCGAATCACGTGGCGGAACGTCGTGTCCGTCACCCCGGCCATAGGCGCCAGTACCAGCGCAGGGCGGATGCAGACATCGCGGATTGTGAGTTCCGAGGGAAACATTGCTCACTGCACCTATTCTACAGGCAAGCGCGGGACCAGGAACCAGGATTTATGTGTCAGCGCTGAGGGAAAGAGCAAACACGGAAATACCCGTGGCAGAGACGCAAAAGGCGCAGAAATGAGGGGACCCAACTACAGAAGAGTCTCATCCAAGCCGGCAGGGGGAACAGGTTTGGACGGGGCGGCGGACTCGTCGGCTACGCGTGTGGGGCGGCGGGCAGATGGCCCCGGCGCAGGACGCGGAGCAGGCGCGGGCAGGAATTCGGCGGGATTGCCGCCGGAGAGATGCGCCAGCAGCGCGCGAGAGGAACCTGCAAAGAAATACTGAACGAGCCGGCGCACAGCGTTTTCGCGCGCTTGCTCGGCGCTGACGTTGGGCCGGTAGAGCCAGGCGCGGCCGGACTTGCGGCGCTCCACGATGCCCTTCTGCGCCATGCGGTCCATGATGGTCATGATGGTGGTATAGGCGCGCGGACGACTGGAGGCCAGGGCGTCGCGGATGTTGCGCACGGTGCCCTCGCCCATTGCCCATAGGACGTTCAAGCAGTCCAGCTCGAACGGGGCGAGATCGAGGATGGAACGCCGGCCGTTTCGTTTTTCGGTGGAATTACGCGCGGACATGGCTAATCCACCGGCTCGTCGGCGTCGCCCGTGGCGGAAGCGGCTCTTGCAGCGGGTTCCTCGCGCTCGCGGAAGCGGTCCACTCGCAGCAGCGGCCGTTGCAGCGAGTAGTTCCTCGCCGTCCAGTCGGATTCGCCCTTTTCGGAAGCGAAGGTGTCGCGCATGGCCGCCAGCTTGGAATCGAGGTCATCGAGATAGTGCAGCATCAAGGCTTCGGGGAATGCGGGCAGCTTGGGCGAGCCGAACTCCTCCTTGCCGTGATGGCTCAGGACGATGTGCTTCAGCAGGGTATTCAAATCCGCGGGGAAGCCTTCCAGAGCGTCCATCTTCCTCCAGAGCATCTCCAAGGCAAGGAAGATGTGGCCGAGGAGCTGGCCTTCGGTGGTGTAGCCGAAAGAGCGCTCGTAGGTCAGCTCGTCGAGCTTGCCAATGTCGTGGAGGATGGCGCCGGCCAGCAGGAGGTCCGCGTCAATCTCCGGATAATGCGGCGCCACGCAGCGGCACAGTGCGCAGAGGCTGACGATGTGCTCGAGCAGGCCGCCGATGTAGGCATGGTGCATCACCTTGCCGGCGGGCGCACGCTTCAGCCGCGGAACGATGGAAGGATCGGCCAATACGTTTTCAAGGAGCCGCTTGATCCATGGATTCGTCACCTCGCAAACGAACTTCTGCAATTCAGCGAAGAGTTCCTCGACGTCGCGCTGAGTGTGGGGGAGGAAATCCGCCAAGTCGAACTCCTCGGGCTTGGCGGTGCGGATCTGGTCAATCACGAGCTGCTTCTTGCCCTGCCACACGTCCACGCGCCCCTTGACCTTCACCACGTCGTCCTGGTGGATGGAATCGGCGACGCTCTGGATGTTCTGAAAGACGCGGGCGTCAATGGCTCCGGTGCGGTCGCGCAGTTCGAGCTGGAGGTAAGGCTTGCCGCTTTTCTGGCCGGTACGGACTTCCTTGGAGGAAATCAGGAAGAAGGAGGTGACCGTCTGTTCTGCCTGGAGGTCCGCGATGAATTCTGATTTCATTCTCCGCCCTTTTTCGGGTTGTTCGCTTCGGCTTTCTTTTCTTTGCTGGTTTCTTCGGCCTTCTTGGGTTTCTTGGTCTTCTTCTTCCCTTCCTCCAGGGTGGGCTCGACTTCCACGATGGGGCTTGAGATGACGGCGGCAGAGTCCGTATACCCCGGCTTGACCACCACGAAGCTCTCCTCCCGCAGCTTGGTCAGGTACTTGCGCATCCCCGGTTGCATCTTGTCGTAGTACAGTCGGTTCTGGATTTCGGGTTCGACTTTCTCCACCGGCTGCAGTCCGGCCTCGTACCGCTGGTCCACGCGGAGGACCAGGAAGCCCGTCTTGGTGCGGATGACGTCGCTCAGCTCCTTCGCCTTCATCTTGAAGACCACGTCCTCGATTTCCTTGGCGAGCTGGCCGCGCTGGAAGCCGCCGAGGTTTCCACCCTGCTTGGACGTCTCGCTGTCCGAGTAGCGCTTGGCCAGCTCTTCGAAGTCTTCACCGTTCTTCACCCGGTCGAGCAGCTTCTTGGCCTTGGCTTCGAGCGCAGGAACATCCGCCTCGGGCTTCCCGTCCGTACTGACAAAGATTTCGCTCAGAAAAACCATCTCGGGACGGTTGAACTCGTTCTTGTGCTCGTCGTAATATTTTTGCACCTCTTCTTTATCAATGATAATGGAGCGGCCGACTTCCTGGCGGATCACTTCCTGGGTGAGCAGATTGTTGCGTATATTGTTCTTGAAGTCCTCCCAACTGACGCCCTGCTCCTCGATTCTCTTCTGGCAGGTGTCCAGGTCAGGGAAGTTGTTGCGCTGGCAGATGTCAAAGGCGCGCTTGACTACGTCGGGCTCGACATTGAACCCACGGTCCTTGCCGCGCTGCACCAGCAGGGACTGGTCAATGAGGTCGCGCAGCAGGTTCTTCTCGCGCTCGGTCATTTGCGCTTCGACCTGGGCCGGAGTGCATCCCCGGCAGTCCTCCTGGACTTCCTGGAGGAGTGATTCGCGGGCCCGGCGGAGTTCGCTCAAGGTGATGATCTCGCTGTTCACGCGCGCGATGATCTCCTCAACCACGCGCTTCTCCTTGGCCGGCGCCGGCGCGCGTTCCGGCGTCTGGCCCGCAGCAACCAGCGGCAGGAACAGGACCAGAACGACCGCGCGGCAATTGGGTCTCGATTTCATTGCCAATCCCCCGTAAAAAGTGTATCGCTACGTTTGTAGTTGCACCAACACGTTTCTGACCGCCTCGACGAGGCCGCCGTCAGCGCGCCGCACGGGCATCCCCGCCCCCAGCCAGAGCACACCTGAGGGGTCCAAGCGCATGGTGCGGCTATCGCGCACCACGTGGACGAGTCGCCCAGGTTCAACCGGCGTCTGCGGGTGGAACTTCACGGCCACTTGCTCGCCGCGCCGCTCCACCTGAGCCACCAGCAAGCGCTCGCACAAGGCCTTCAGCACGGCGTAGTCGAGCAGGTGAACCACTGCGGGCGGCAGCGGTCCGAAGCGATCCTCCAGTTCCCGGGCCACCTCGTCGCGTTCGGCGTCGCTGGTGATTCCGGCGATGCGCTTGTAGGTGCGCAGGCGGAGGTTCTCGCTCGGAATGTACTCTGGTGGGATGCGGATATCGAGTCCCAGGTTGAGCGTGACGCGCAGTTCCATCTGCGGCGCCTCGCCCTTCAGTTCGGCCACGGCGCGCTCCATCATGCGGCAGTAGAGGTCGAAGCCGACGGCGTTCACGTGGCCGTGCTGCTGCGCGCCAAGCAGGTTGCCCGCGCCGCGCAACTCCAGGTCCAGCGCGGCAATGCGGAAGCCTGCGCCCAGCTCGCTGAACTCACGCAGCGCGGCCAGCCGCTTGCGCGCCATTGCTGAAAGGGAGCCCTCCGGCGGCACCAGCAGGTAGGCGTAAGCGCGTTGGTTCGAACGGCCCACGCGGCCGCGCAACTGGTACAGCTCGGAGAGGCCGAAGCGATCGGCGCGGTTGATGAGCATGGTGTTGGCGCGCGGGATGTCCAGGCCGTTCTCGATGATGGTGGTGGATACGAGTACGTCCGCCTCATGGCGGATAAAGCGCAACATGGCGGCTTCCAGGTCCTTCTCGCCCATCTGCCCATGCCCCACCACGATCCGCGCGCGAGGCACCAACCGCCGCAGCAGCGCGGCTAGCGAGTAGATAGACTCCACGCGGTTGTGCAGGAAATAGACCTGCCCCTCGCGGGCAATTTCCTGCTCGATCGCCGATTGCACCAGCGTTTCGCTGAACGGGGCGACCACTGTCTGGATGGCCAGGCGGTCTTTAGGCGGGGTTTCAATCACGGACATGTCGCGCAGGCCGACCAGAGACATGTGCAGGGTGCGCGGGATGGGCGTGGCGGACATGGTAAGCACGTCCACGTTGCGGCGCAGTTCTTTCAGACGCTCCTTGTGGGTCACGCCGAAGCGTTGCTCTTCATCCACGATGAGGAGGCCCAGGTCGTGGAAGCGGACGTCGCGGGAGAGCAGGCGGTGCGTGCCGATAACGATGTCCACCTGGCCGGCTTCCAGTGCGGTGAGCACCTGCTTCTGCTCCTTCGCGCTGCGGAAGCGGCTGAGCATTTCCACGCGCACGGGAAAGGGCGCCAAGCGCCGTCGAAACGTCTCGTAGTGCTGGAAGACCAGCACAGTGGTCGGCGCCAGCACGGCAACCTGCCGGCTGTCATTCACAGCCTTGAAGGCCGCACGCATGGCCACCTCGGTCTTGCCGTAGCCAACGTCGCCGCAAAGCAGGCGATCCATGGGCAGGGGTTGCTCCATGTCGAGCTTGGTGTCCTGGATGGCGCGGGCTTGGTCGGGCGTCTCTTCATACTCGAAGGCATCTTCAAATTCGCGCTGGAATTCGCTGTCGGTAGCAAAAGCATGCCCGCTGCCGGACTTGCGCTCGGCATAAAGCCGCAGGAGCCTGTCGGCCATGTCGGAGACTGCCTTGCGCACCTTCTGCTTGCGCGCCACCCAGGCGTTGCCACCGAGCCGGTCGAGCTGTGGCCGTGCGTCGCCAAGAGTGCGGTATTTCTGGACCAGGTCCATGCGCGCCAGCGGCACGTACAGGCGCGACTCTTCGGCGTAACGCAGCAGCATGAACTCTGCGGCGGAGCCGCCGCTGGGGAGCTGTCGTAGACCCTCAAACTGCCCGATGCCGTGGTCCACGTGGACCACGAAGTCGCCGGGCGTCAGGTCGGAGAAGTCGCTGAAGAAACTGGCCGTCTTGGGTCGGCGGCGAGGACGTTCCGGCGCGGGTAGCGTCTCGAAGAGATCGGCGTTTCCGAGAAGCGACAAGCCCAGGTCGCTGAAGCATACGCCTTCCGCGAGCGGTGCCTTGATCAGCGTCAGCGCCGGAACGCTGCCCGCGCTGGAATCATCGGCCAGGCGAGCGAGCGTGGCCTCTTCGCCGAGTTCGCCAAGGCGATAAGCCAGCTCGAATTCGTGGCAAAGTCCCGCCAGGCGCTCCATCTCACCGGTGTTCGCCGCCGCGGCCAAGACCACCTCGCCGCTTTCCAGTCGAGCGCGCGTTTCGGCCATGAAGGCGGGCACGTTTCCGTGGTAGCGCGGGGTGGGTTGCGAGGGCAGAACCAGGGGTTGGCGGCCGGGGCCGTGCATGGGCAGATGATCGAGCAGCAGGCGCGGCGCCTGCGCCAACGCCGCACGCCACTCGCCCGCGCCGAGATAGTAGCGCTCCGGCACGGCATCGGCGGCAGACGACCGCTCAGAATCGCGCGCGTGCGCAAACGTCTCGCTCAAGCGGGTCGCGAATTTTGTCGCGGCCTCCTCTAATGAATCGGACTCGTCGAGCAAGAAGAAAGCCGTTGGACTGAGGTCGAAGAGGGAATGCTGTGGAGGCTCGATGATCACCGCATCAAATTCCCAGCCTGGAAATATCCCCGGCCCGCGGCTCTCCTCCGCCGCGGCGCCAGTGGCGCGCGCAAAGGCGCGCTCCAGGAGATCGGCCCGGCGGCGAACGTCGGTCAGCGGCAGCAGCGTGGCGCGCTCGAGCGGGCGCACGGAGCGCTGCGTATTGGGGTCGAATTCGCGCAGGGATTCCACCACATCGCCGAAGAGTTCAATGCGGATAGGCCGCGCGGCTTCCGGCGAGAAGACGTCCACAATGCCGCCGCGCACGGCAAACTGGCCGGGCATCTCCACAGTTTCGTGGCGCTCGTAGCCGACCTCGGTGAGGTGCCGCGCCACGTCGTCCAGCGGAATGGAGGCGCCGCGGGCCAGCGTGATTGCCAGAGCGGCGTAGAAGTCCGCCTCGCGCAGACGAAGCATGCTGCTGGCCAGCGGCACGATGAGAATGGACGCCTGGCCGGTGACCGCTCGCCAGAGCGAAACCGCGCGCGTCTCCAGGATTTCCGGGTGCGGCGAAAGTCCCTGCCAGGGAAGCACGTCGTGCGCGGGCAGGATGGAGACTGCGGTCGGCAACTTGCCGCTCAGGACGCAGAAGAAGAAGCGCAGCGGTTCGGCCAGCACCTCCGCGCGCGGGTTGGAGTCCACCAGCAGGACGACCGGACGTTTCCACTCCACCGCCGCAGCCGCAGCGACCAGCGCTTTGGCGGAATCGGTCAGTCCGGCCAGGCGCGCTTGGCCCTCGCCGCGACGTAGCGCTTCGAAAGCCGCCTCGACGGCAGCGTGACGCGCGACGCGAGAAAGCAGCTCGGCGACAAACGGAAGGATCATTTCGAAGACTGCGACGAAGACGCAGGGGCAGCGGCGCGGATCTTCTCGATCAGGGCCGTGGTGGAATAGCCGGGCTCGAGCGGGATGGAGACAACGCGGCCGCCCGCGGCCTCCACTTCCTTGCGGCCGACGATTTCGCCTGGGCCCCAGTCGCCGCCCTTTACCAGCACGTCGGGCAGCACGCGGCTAATCAGTTCGAGTGGCGTGAGTTCATCGAAGATTACCACGTAATCCACCGGCTCCAGGGCAGCCAGAATTTCGGCGCGCTCCTCCTGCGGGTACACGGGCCGGTCGTCGCCTTTGAGGAACTTCACACTGGAATCGCTGTTGATGGCTATGACCAGCACGTCACCCAACGCCTTTGCGCGCTCAAAGCCACGGATATGGCCGGGATGGAGCAGGTCAAAACAGCCGTTGGTAAAAACAACGCGCCGCCCGTTGCGTTTGTGCTCCGCAACGTGGAGAATCAGTTCGTCCTGCGTGACGACACGCCCCAATGTTGGACTCCTCACCGAATCAGCCGGCAGACTGCCGGCGTTGCACAACCCAGATGAACCACGAATGGTTATTCTATCATGCGGCAGCTAGGTGCCCATGAAACCGCGCGAACGATGGCTGGCCGTTGCCGGCACGCTCAGCCTGGTCGTCGGAGGCTCACTTCTGCGCTGGGGGCACATCCCCACCCGCGAAGTCGTGCTGCCCGAGGCCTGCGCCACGCCCGTCCGCATCGTTGGAATGCCCGATCAGCAATCCGACTCGGCCGCGGTTGTGTTTCACGGTCTGGGGGCCAACGCGGGGATCATGGATTCGATCGGTCAATTCATAGCTGTACAGCGGGTGCGCGCGTATCTCGTGGACTTGCCCGGCCACGGCAACAGCCGGCAAGACTTTTCTTTCTCCCGCGCCGAGGAATGCGCGGTACAAATCCTCAGCACTATGCAGAAACTCGGTGAAATCCGCCTGGAAAAGACCGTGCTCGTAGGCCATTCGTTGGGCGGAGCCCTGGTGATCCGGCTCGCGGATCACTTCCCCGCCGCCGCAACGCTAGCCATCTCCCCAGCACCGATGTATCGCATACCAGCCATGCCCAACGGGGCCGTGCTCATGGCGCCTCCCCGGCGCATGCCGGTAAACTTGCTTGTCCTGCTCGGTCAATTCGATTTTCCCTTCTCTCGTCAGGGGGCGGAACGCTTGCTCGCTGTCGCGGGCGGCGAACGCGACTCCCCAGAAGACTTCCGCCAGCGCCGCGCGGCCCATCTGGAAGTAGTCCCGTTGGCCACCCACACGACGCTCATCTACAGCCTCGAGGCGCAGCACCTTGTGAAGCGCTGGCTTCTGCTTTCGCTGCCGGGCGCCGTGGACAAACCGGCAAGCGACAGGCTCCCAAATCTCTGGCCCGGGGCCCTGGGAATAGCTGGACTGATGATGCTTTTTCCACTTTTCGCCAGTTGGATTTCGGGAGTTTCGCCGACCTCGGTTCTCGGGAGCGTCCCGCCTGCTGTCTCGCTGCCGGGTACGGTCCTGCGTTGGCTGGTTGCCGGGATGTTTGCAGTCAGTGTGCTGGGCTTCGCGGTGCCGCTGCGCTTGTTGAGGATGTACAGCGGTGATTACTTGGCGTCCTGCATCATGATTGCGGGGGTTGTGCTCGTGACGTTGATGTGGGGAAAGCGTACGAAGAGTGCCGTCACCTGGAGGGCCCTGGCAGTGGGCGGGGTGCTAGGGTTGGCGACGATGCTGGCATTCAGCGCGTGGATGAACTTGGGCCTGACGGATACGTGGCTGAACGCACCACGCTGGCTGCGCTTCCCTGTGCTCTTGGTGGCGTGCCTGCCGTACGCGCTGGCGGAGGAGTGGGCGCTGGGCGCACCGCCTCAGAAATGGCCCGCAGGGTTCAGCCGCTATCTGCGCTTCGTGCTGCTCCGCCTGATCATTTATGCAAGTATGGTGTTCGCGCTGTACGCTTATGCCAGCCAGCAAATCCTGATTGCAGTTTTGCTGATGTACATGGCAAGCTTCTCCATCCTCGCGCGCTTGGGGACGGACGCGGTCCGCAGGCGGACGGGATCTGCGGTCGGCGCCGCGCTGTTTGCGGCCATCCTGATGACCTGGTTCGTCGCCGCTGTCTTTCCGATCACCTGAGACCCCTCGACGCGCAGAGTCGGAATTTTTGAGCGTCGGCAGATGAAGAGTGAACGCGATGCGAGAGATCGCTATTGTCGGTGGTGGCCCGGCCGGCGCGACCTGCGGCGAGCGCCTGGCGCGCGCCGGCTTCCGCGTGACCATCTTCGACGAGCACCTGGCCTGGGAAAAGCCCTGCGGCGGTGGCCTGACCTACAAGGCGATTCAGACTTACCCTTTCCTACTCGACTCGTCTCATCCCAAAAAGCTCATCCGCTTGGCCGAACTGATTGCGGGAAATGGCGAGCGCGTGCGCCTGGAACTCAACCGGCCGGTGGTGGTCTATTCGCGGCGGGTGCTGAACGGCCTGCTGCTGGAGCGCGCGGCGGCGGCAGGGTGCACGATCGAGCGCAACCGGGTTACACGTGTGGATACGTCGGGCGAGCAGGCCCGGCTGCGCCTGAACGGGCACGAGTGCGCCGCAGACTTTGTCGTACTCGCCGCCGGTGCGCGCAATTCCCTGCTGCCGGAGACTACGCCGCTTGCCCCGCAAGACTTGGATCTTACGGTCGGCTACTTCGTGCCGACTCATCATGAGCCGGGCAACGACGGCGCGCACCTACACGGCGCAGAGGCGCGCAGCGCGAACAACGCCTCCGGCACGAATCCCAACACGAATGTGCTGAAGATCAAGTTCGTGCACGGCTTCAAGGGCTACCTGTGGTCTTTCCCGCGGGCCGATCATCTTTCCGTGGGTATCTGCGGAGCCATGGAGCGCACCACGTCCCGCGAACTGAAACAACATGTGTTCGAGTTCATGCGCGTCGAAGACATTCCGCTTCCCTGCTCCGGCAATAGCGGCGCCGCGCCGCGGTTCTTCAGCCACGTCCTACCCTCGCCGCGCCTGACCACTCTGCGCCGCCGCCGTGTGCTGGGACGCAACTGGGCGCTGGTGGGAGACGCCGCCGCATGGGTGGACCCGCTGACCGGCGAGGGCCTGTACTACGCGATGCGCTCGGGCGAACTGCTCGCTGATGCCCTGGCCAAGGGCACGCCGGAAGACTATCCTCGATACGCGCGGCGCGGCTTTTGCGCCGAGCTGGAGATTGCTTCACGCGCGGCGCGGCGCTTTTTCCGCGGCACATTTCTCGGCAGCGCCATCACAACGCGCATGGTGCAATTCGTCAAGCGCAGCCCTGCGCTCCAGCGAGTGATGGCCGACCTGTTCAGCGGCGAACAGGACTACCGCAGCCTGAAGCAGCGGCTGCGGAGCCGCATCGGCTCCGTGCTCGGCGAGCTGCTGTGGGGCGCACTGACACGGTGAGAAGGAAGAGAGCAGGGTTCAGAGAACCATCGTGGAGGCGCGTGATTCCCAACGACAAAGCTGGATAGTGGCGCGGAAGGCTAAAAGCGGCGCAGGGTGGCTTTGCGCTGCGCGGGGTTGAGGGTAGCCATCTTGCGGATCATGGCCAGGACGAGCCTCCGGTCGCCCTCCGAGAGCGTGGTGCTGTACTTGCGAATCTCGCCCAGAAAGCGGATCTCTTCCTCGCTGAGTTCACCCAGCATTTTCTGCGCGTCGCGCTCACTGGGAGTTTCCGTTCCGGGGAAGAAGTCGGCCAGGGTGATGCCCAAGGCCTCGGCGATCTTGGCCAGCGTTTCGAGGGAGGGGACGGTGTGACCGTTTTCGACGCGGGAAAGATAGCAGCGCAGCAGCCCCGTGCGGCGTTCAATATCGCCTTGAGATAATCCTCGCTCGACACGGTAACTGCGAATAACGTCGCCGATGTTGACCTTGGGCTTTTCTTTTGGCACCGCTCGTGCTCGGCCCGCCTGGCAAGCGCTTAAAGACAGCGCGTATCTTACGCAGACGCTTGGGGCCGCGCAAGAGGAATTTGCACCGCGTCGCAGAGCCAGCCGGCCCGGTTTGTCGCACCAGGACTCGCGCTACGACGTGCAGCTTGGGCGACCGGCGCGACTACCTCACAGGCGCAGCATTCCCCAGACGGATTAACGCTCGACGTCGAAGTAGATGCGCGTGTTGGCGCGATAGGTATTGATCTTTTTCCCGTCCAGTTCCATCTCCAGTTCGTGGATGCGTGCCCACTTCATACCGCGGACGCTTCTGGCCGCCTCGGCGATGGCGTTCTCCGCGGCTTTCGCAAAACTATCCTTGGAAATGCCTACGACTTCGATCACTTTTTGTGCCATTGCGGTTTTGCCTCCGAAGAGTGCCATGGGGGTGCTCCTTGCCTGAGGAGTGCGAAACAAAACGGAGATTAGTCCAGGAGGAGTGAAGGGGTCAACTGAAATGCCGCGCGCCGCATCCGGTCGCCGGCAAAGCTCCGCTTTTGTAGGCACTGGCCCATAAATAATTCAGAATCATGGTGCTGGAGGAGGGGGTCGAACCCTCATGGCACTAGGTGCCGCGGGATTTTGAGTCCCGTGCGTCTGCCAGTTCCGCCACTCCAGCAAGCCCGAATTGGAAAAGTAGCACGCCCGGCCTTTCCGCTCAAGTGTGCTGGAGGCTGAGCTTGAAGAGGTATACTAGCCCAGACCGTCATCAGGCACGGACGCGGGTTTTGCCTCCCAAAGCTATCCGGGTGTAGGATGGCGGCCCTGCACCGGCAGTTCTTCCGGGGTACATACCATGGATGCGACGAAGTCCGCGACGCTCCCACCTACGCGCGCCGAACACCGGCTGGGGTTCGGCCACTGGATGCGTCGTGTGCTCGCCGAGCATCGTAAGGCACAGAAGGAGCTGAAGGCTGACACGGTCCACGACCTGCGCGTGGCCTTGCGCCGCTGCCGTTCCATGGCCGACGGCCTGATGGAAGTGGACTCCGACCCGGCCTGGCGGGCGATGAAGAAGTCCGGGCGGAAGCTCTTCCGCCGGCTCGGCGAGTTGCGCGATACGCAGGTGCTGATTGAGTGGGCCACCAAGCTCTCCCCCGCTGACGACATTGCGGGCCACCGTCTGCTCGGCGTGCTCCGCGCGCGCGAGGCGCAGCAGAAACAGCAAGCCGCACAAGCGATGACGCAGTTCGACCGCCTGCAGTGGAAGGCCTGGACCAAACACTTGGCCAGACGCACCGAGCGGGTTCCACTCGACGGCTCTGCCGTGCAGCATGTGGCACTGCAACGCTGGGAGGAGGCGCACAACCTCCACCGCCAGGCCCTCCGCAACCGCAGCCAAGCCGCCTGGCACAGGTTGCGCATCGGCGTGAAGCGCTTCCGCTACACGGTGGAGAATTTTCTGCCGGCGCGCCACGCCCAATGGGGCCGCGACCTCAAGCAGATTCAGGACATGCTCGGCGAAGTCCACGATCTCGACGTCCTGTGGGCCGCGCTGGGTGAAACCGGGCAGACCTTCAACGCCGCCGAGCGTGCCCGTTGGCGCGAGATCATCGGCAACGAACGCAGTGCACGACTCGCCGCCTATCGCGAGCGGATGACCGGCGGCAATTCGCTCTGGAACCTATGGCGCGCCGGGCTGCCGTCCGGAGAAGCACTGGAAGCGAGCGGGCTAGCCAAAGTGAGCGCGTGGGCCGCCTACTTGGACACTGATTTCGACCATGCGTGCCATGCCGCGCGACTGGCCCTGAATCTGTTCGATGGTCTCGCTGCGGCGCAGACGCCCGGGCCCTACGCGGACCAACGGAACCGCGTGCTGCTTCACGCCGCGGCGTTGATGCACAACGTGGGTCACGCCGACGGCCGCAGAGGCCATCACAAGGCTTCCTACAAGCTGATCCGCAAGCTCACCCCTCCGCTGGGTTGGAGCCAAGAGGATCTGCAAGTGGCCGCATTGGTAGCCCGCTACCACCGCGGCGCCTGGCCGCGGGCGCAGCACCCCGGGTTCGCGCAACTTCCGCCCCTGCGGCGCGAAACGGTGCTGCACCTGGGCGGCATTCTGCGTCTGGCCGCCGCCTTTGACCATGCCCACACCCACACCGTAAAAAAGCTTCAGGTGCAGAACCAACCCGATGCGCTGGTCATCTGGGCTGAAGGGTATTCCGAAGCGACAAAACACGCGCAGATCCTGGCTGCCGAGCGCCACCTGCTCGAGCGTGCACTGCGCAAGCCCGTCCTCATCCGCCCGCGCCCCATCGGGCCCAAGCGAATGTTGCCCAGCACTACATCCACCGCGCAGGTAGCGTGAGCACTTCCCTCCTGCTGAATTTCAGCGCTTCGGCGAGATCGCAACGCGCGAAGGGGGCGCCGCCGCCGCGGTCATGCGAAGAGGACTCCTCGATTATTCTGCTAGGAGGCGAAGTGATTTCGGCGTGTGAATCCAGACAAGCAGGCCGTGAGGCGGGGAAACGGTTTCGAGTTCGAGGCAGGCCACGCCGGCCTTCTTGAGCGCGGTGAAGGGGGAGTCGCTGCCGAGGGCGAAGGCGATCACTTCGTCGAGGTGCGGCGCGTGGCCGAAGCACATCACCTCTTTCGCGCGCATCTTAGCCAGTTCGCCGAACAGTTCCGCAGGCTTCTTTCCGAAAATCAGCGCATCTGTGCGGCGAATCCTTGCCGGCGAGAAACCCAGCACCTCGGCAGTGATCTCGGCGGTCTGCGCGGCGCGGAGCAGCGGGCTGGTGAGCATGGCCTCAGGCAGGATGCCCAGCTCGCGCAGGCCCACGGCCACCGCACGGGTTTTTGCCATGCCCTTTTTCGTAAGAGGACGTTCTGCATCGGGTGGACAATTGGGATCCTGCCGATTGATGGCAACGCCGTGGCGCATGAGATAGAGCATCATGGGAGCAGTCAGTACAGAATCAGGAGTCCAGAGTCAGCAGCGGACACTCCACTGCTGACTGTTCAGAGCAGGCAGATTGTAGACCAAGAAAGCCTGCAGAGGAAAAGGATTGTACTCGTCCAGTAGATTAGTGACACTTTTTGGTTTTCGTTCTGCTTGCCATTGCGTGACGAACTCCTGCGGAGTTCGGTAGTCGAGCGCCTGGTGTGGGCGGATGGTGTTGTAGATGCGCT
>Ga0073934_10001093_pt1 | contig 68910 bp, 60 predicted proteins | sample LarsenN4metaG_FD_76834 | JGI IMG/M metagenome (GOLD analysis project Ga0073934, IMG submission 76834) | Hot spring sediment bacterial and archeal communities from British Columbia, Canada, to study Microbial Dark Matter (Phase II) - Larsen... ... | reverse complement strand
GTGGGCGGCGCTCTTTGCCGTCCACGGCCGCGTCAGCGTCCACGCCGTGGTGAACTTGCGGAAACTGCTCGACTAATTTCCACCACTTGACGGGGCACTACCGTCGACGATCGACGAGCTCACGAGAGAACAGCGGTCGGCCCCCGACCCACCGCACGCGGCGGAGGCTTTGTCGAAGAGAGCGACCGTGCTGGTCGTCGAAGACAATCCGGACATGAACCGGTTCATATCGGATGTCCTGCGGGACAGTTATCGCGTCGTGAGCGCGCACAGCGCCGAGGAAGCGTTGACGATCGCGTCCACCGACAGACCGGATCTCATCGTGAGCGACATCATGATGCCAGGCACGAGCTCAGGCGCGAGTGCAAGTGCGCGACACAGGCGTCGGTATTCGTTCAGAGTTTCTCGCGTCTGTCTTTGAGCCGTTTTCACAAGCGGACAAGAGTTCCACCCGCCGGTTTGGCGGTTTGGGCCTCGGCCTCGCCATCGTCAAGCAGATCGTCACACTCCACGGCGGAACGGTGACCGCGGCGAGCGTTGGCGAGAACCAGGGGACGACGATCGTGATGGAGTTTCCGATTCCCGCGATCCTCGACGAGCCGGATCGGTTGCGCGAGTCGGCTCGCGCCGGCGAACAGTCGGACAACGAGCTCGAGGGGACAACCGTATTAGTGGTGGACGATGAACCGGATGCCTGTGAGGCCGTGCGGGCAATACTCGAACATCACGGCGCAACCGTGCGAACGGCGGCATCAGCCATCGACGCGTTGAGGGTGCTGCGCCAGGTTCACCCTGACGTCCTGCATGCCGGAGACGGACGGGTACGAATTGCTGCGGGTGATCCGCAGCCTTCCAGCGGGGAGCAAGCTGCCCGCCGTTGCGCTCACCGCCCATGCCGATGCGCGGGAGGCGGCGTTGAACGCGGGCTTTCAACGGTACAAGCCGAAGCCGATCGCACCCGCGGAGCTCGTGTCGTTGATCGCCGACCTGGCAGGCAGCACCAAGCACTGACCGCGTGATCTCGCCGCATGTCCCGACGGATCATCAGCGCACCACGTTGCCCGATTGACATCCGTAAATGCCCCCGGAATGAGTCGGGCCCTTTTCAGTCCGCATCGGTGATACCCTCATCGGTGCCCAGGTGGCTCCGATCAAAGTATTGCTGGTCGATGATGACCTCGAGTTGGCGAAGAGCAACCCGGGACTCTGTTGCACCCTTCGGAAGCCATTTACCGTCGACGAGTTGGTCGCTGAAATCAACCACGCGAGAGACGGGGAGGCCTCGGCTGCGTCTTAGGCGGGCTGCGCGCCGCCGCGCCATGCAATCGAGAGGCGCAGCCATGAGCGATGCACCCACGCCAGACCCACGCACGCCGCCTCCCGAGCGCCAGCCCGATCCCGATGACGTCCCCGAGACTCCGCCGACCGAGCCACAGCCGGTGCCGGTTAGAGACCCTCCGTCCCCGCCGGAAGAGCGCGGACCGTACGTCGTTCGCATGATGGACGTTTGGATTCAGGCGGGCCCCGACCGGCGCCACAGCAGCAGCACCAGCATTGCGACGAACAGAATGCCGACCACCACGCGCCAGTCAACCGTCATGGTCCTTGGACGTCGCTGAGCGCGTTTCGTTGGGACGCAAACTGCAGCGCATTGACATCGAGGAACAGGGTGACACTGACGCCATCCCATCGGTCGTTGCTTTCGGGACTTCCGTCCGCCTGATCCCCCAACGCGATATAGCCGGTATGCTGCGGGTTCAACTCATATCGGCCCATGAGGTACTGGTACACGACGCCCGCCCGTTGACGTGATCTGCTGTAACGCTCGCCGATAGTTCCATCCGTGGCATACCCTTCGATGACGATCGGGTTCGACGGGATGTACTTCAAGTACGTCGCCATCGCCGAATCGAGACGGGCACGTCCCGCGGCCGTCAGGACGTCCGTCCCATCGGGTCTGGGTTCGAACAGCACGTTCGAGGCGAGCCAAATCCTCATCGCCTTGCGTTTGCCGTTTTCCAGCACACCCGAGCGGTACTCGGCCGGCGAAATCCCGTCCAGGTCGAAGTAGCCGCGCCGGTTGAAGAAGCCTCGCAGCAGAAAGTTGTGCTTCATGGCTTCCATGTTGTCGGCGAGGTCCGCCGTCGCCTCGCGGGCCTGCCGCAGCGTCAGACGCATGTCGGCGAAGAGTCCCTGTGCCGGTCCGTCCTCGGACCGGAAGTCCGCGATGGCTCGACGAGCTTCGTCAGACACCTGGCGAACATTGGTCGTCGCGATCTTGGCTTCGTCGGCAATCTCTCGCGCGCGTCGATACAGCGAGTCGTCGTTGAGCAGCTTTCCAATCGTGCCCTCGCCGGCATCGATACGAGCGACGATCCTCTCTGCATCGGCTGCAATACGACTGCCGTTATCGGCCATCGCCGTGAGCTCGGGGGTGATCTCCGTCAACAACGCGTGCGCCTCTGCCGTCGTCAACGCGATCTCCCTCACGGCCTTCTCCACGTCGCCGTGCAATGCCTCGACGGTCCTGTTGACGAGCAGGATCGTATCGCTCGCCTGCTGGAGCACGTCCGCCATCATGAAAGGCTCACGACTCTGAATCGTCCCACCGTCGGCAACAGGAGGTGCTTGTTCTGTGCCTGCCGCGATGTTGACGAAGATCGCACCGACGAGGCCCTCTGTCTGTGTTGTGGCCACGGAGTCCGTCCGAATCAACGGTCTGAGGTCCTCGCGAACATCCATCTTCACGCGGAACTTCCCCGTCGGTGAGCTTGGAATGTGGATCTCCGTCACTTCGCCCGCGTTCATGCCGGCGACCCTCACCACTGCGCCAACCTGCAGTTGACCCAGCTGGGCGAACTCCGCGTAGACCGGAAACTGCTCTTTGAACAGCATTCGCCGCTCACCAATCATGAAAAGCGCGAGGGTGAACAGCAGCACGCCGCCGATAACGAAGGCGCCGGCACCAACCAGCTTCGGAGAAACCATGGCTACCCTGTCCCCTGAGACCGCATGAACGTGCGGACGAGATCGTGTTCGCTGTCTTTGAGCTCTTCGGCAGTCCCGCGCGCGATGATGCGGCCGTCGTGGAGCACGGCGAGCTCATCGCAAATGTGCCGCGCGCTCGGGATGTTGTGTGTCACAACGACAATGGTCGTTCCCTGCTTCTTGAGATCCACCAGCAGTTCGTCGATTTCGTCGGCAGTGAGGGGATCCAGCCCCGCGCTCGGCTCGTCGACCAGCAGAATGTCGGGATCGAAGGCCATGGCTCGGGCGAGGCCGGCACGCTTCTTCATGCCGCCCGACAGGTCCGCAGGCATCTTGTCGAAATCGTCTTGCAGCCCGACATCAGCGAGCCTGGCCCTGGCGACATCGCGAATCCTCGCGTCGGGCCAGTCGGTGTGACGTCGAAGGGGAAACGCCACGTTCTCGCCAACACTGATCGAGTCGAAGAGTGCCGCATTCTGGAAAAGAAATCCCATGCGGCGGCGCACGTCGGCGAGGTCCCGGCGTCCGAGCGACGTGACGTCTTCCCCGTGCACGAAGACGCGTCCCTCGTCCGGCTTGATCAGGCCGATGATGTGTTTCAGCGTCACGCTCTTCCCGGTTCCGCTGCGCCCGAGCAGGCCGAATCCCCGACCCTCGGCCACATCGAAGCTCACGTCGTCGAGAACCTTGCGGCCGTCGAATGACTTGGTGACGCGATCGAGCCGAATGGCCGCCTCGGTCATGCGCCCGCCGGAAACAAGATGAGGATCAGCCGCACCAGGACGACGTTCGTGACGATGATCAGGATTGACGACAGCACGACGCTTCGCGTGGATGTGCGGCCCACGCCTTCCGTGCCTTGTGTCGTCGTGAATCCGAGATAGCAGCCGATCGTCCCGACGATCATGCCGAACACGGCTGTTTTCAGCGTGGCCGGCACGAAATCGCGGAACTCAATCAGGGAGAACGCGCGATCAAAATAGAGAGACCAGGACATCCCGCTGATGGCGGCCTCCGCGACGTACCCGCCGAGCATGCCAAAGAAGTCCGTGATCGTCGTCAGCAGGGGCATCGCCAGGATGCACGCGAGGATCCGCGTGACCGCCAGAAACCTGAAAGAATCGACCGCAACGGCCTCGAGCGCGTCGATTTGTTCCGTCACTTTCATCGCGCCGAGCTCTGCTCCGATGCCAGCGCCGACGCGGCCCGCGACCAGCAGAGCCGTGACAAGCGGGCCCGTCTCTCGAATCAAGGCGATCGCCAATCCGGCTGGAATCATGGCCTCCGCACCGAATCGCTCGAGCGAGGCGCGGGTGTGCATCGACAGCACCACGCCGATGGCCAAGCCCGACGTCGCAACCAGTGGCGTCGATCGCCAACCGATTTCGAAAACGTGGCGAGCGATTTCGCGGAATTCATACGGCGGAAGCACGGCCTCGCGGAGCGCCCTCAGACCGAAAAGGAACACCGCGCCAACCCACGCCAAGCCTGCCAGGATCGCCGTGCCTACGCGTTCGAGCATGTCTCTGAAACGAGTGTAGATGTCTGGCCGGAAATGTGATGTCCGCGAGCAGCGGACAGGCGTAGGAAGGGTCCGACGACGAGGTCAATCTGGTGCTGAGGCACCCTCTGCAGAGAGCCCGGGCATATCGGAGGAGTCCGACACGCACGACTGCTCAGTCGCCTGAGCGTGGCGCTAGCACCCAAATCACGTTAACGGATGCTTAGTGTGCCGGCGCGGCGGCCATCCCATATCCGTCACCCCGCCGAGCAGAATCCCCGCCGATACGCGCTCTGACAGCAGCGCCGCGCTCGCCACACCATAGGGCGCGCCGGACGAATGGGCCGGCGATGATGAACCGCTCGACGCCCAGCGCGTCGGCCAGAGCAGCAACGTCGCAGGGCCAGTCGAGCAGCGACCGGCGCCGCTGCGGCGACGACCGCCGTATCCGGGACGGTCGGGCGAAATCACCGGCACCCCCTCGGCGTAGATACGCTCCTCGCGAAGCCGAGGTGCAGGGGGCTCATCGGCGCACCGTGAAAGAAGAAGACGCACGGCCGCCTGCTCGCCGATATCCGTGTACGCGGGCGTCCGGCCATCGGTCGTGATCTCCAGGTCGTTCACGGCGCGCTCCCCCGCCCGCCCAATCAGCGCGCGACGCGCTCGATCGTCACCGGCACGGGACGACACACGGTGTCGCACACCGGCGAGTGCGTACGCGCAAATCCGATCAGATCGTCCAGCTCGGCATCGCTCGCGTTCCTGGCCTTGATGTCCATCTCGATCCGAATGCCCTGATACCCGGCCGGCGCATCGCCGAGCGCCAGCAGCCCCCGCAGGTCGATGTCGCCCACGAGTCGCGTGGACAGCGATTCGATCTCGATGCCGCGCGCTGCCGCGTGCAGCACCGTCGTCGTCGTCACGCAGCCGGCCAGCGCGTGTAGCAGGAACTCCACGGGGTTGGCGCCCTCGTTGTGGCCAAGGAGCACCGGCGGCTCGCCATTCGTGAATTCGAATGCCTCCGTCCGAGACGCATCCTCGGCCCCCGCCCCGTAAAAGCCCTTGATCGTGGACCGGTTCTCGCCGCCGGAGATCCAGCAGTTCCGCGCCCGGAACTCGAACTGCGCGAGCGTCGGGTCGGCCTTCAGAGCGGCGACGGTCTCGGCCATTTTCTGCGTGTCGAGGCCGTTCAGCTCGGTCTTGGGCGGCGCGGCCGTCAGTGTAGATGTCATCGAGTCCTCCAGTCGTTCGTCGCTCGGCCGACGGCGGCATGCCGTCGGGTTGCGACGACCGACGTCACGATAGCGAAAGGCCCCGCTGGCCGTAAGATGGGTTCCTGCCAGGATCGGGCTTTTTGTGCCACGGAGTCACTCGATGCCTGATGGGACGCCGCTCGAAACCGCCATTCTGGCCGTCCGGGAGACAGCGGGATCCGCGCTCTACGGGATGGTCGACGTCCTGAGCGCAACAAGCCACGTGTGGCAGACGCTGATGCGGACGGAGCCGGCGGCTACGCCGTTTCGCGTGCGTGTGGTGAGCCCCGGCCGCGAGGGATTCCGCTGCGGCTACGGCATTCCGGTGGAGCCCGACGCCAGCATTCACGATGTCGAGCGGGCCGACATCGTCATCCTGCCCGAACTCTGGCTCGGGCCTGACGAGCACCTGAAGGGCCGCTATCCGGCGCTCGTCGAGTGGATTCGCGCTCGGTACGAATCGGGAGCGCATCTCTACTCTGCATGTTCGGGCGCCCTGATGCTTGCGGAGACGGGCCTGCTGGACGGCCGAGACGCGACCTCCCACTGGGGTTATCAGGATCTCTTCAGGCGCCAGTACCCGCAGGTCCGCTTTCACCCTGAACCAAATCTCTGCTTCGGGGACCAGTCGGGCCGCATCGTGACCGCGGGAGGCACGACGTCATGGCACGACCTCGCCCTGCACATCATCGCCAGGCATGTGAGCCCTGGAGAGGCGATGCGCATAGCGAAGGTCTACCTGCTGAAATGGCACGACGAGGGACAGCTGCCCTACGAACCGCTCGTCCGCCAACAGCCGCACGCGGATGCGTTGGTACGGAGCTGTGAGCAATGGCTGAAGGAGCACTTCCGCGAGCCTGGGGCGGTCGCTGGCGCGGTCGGCCACGCGCGGATCCCGGAACGCACGTTGAAGCGGCGATTCAAACTGGCAACCGGCGTCGCGATCATCGACTACGTGCAGAACCTCCGCCTCGAAGAAGCTAGACGCCTGCTCGAATCGTCTGACGTGCCGGTCGATGAGATCGGCTTCGCGGTCGGGTACGAGGAGCCTTCATTTTTCAGGCGCCTCTTCAAGCGTCGGACGGGCGTGTCGCCGGGCCGGTATCGGCGCATGTTCCAGCCGATTCATCATGAATGCCGGCCGCCTCGATTCGAGGGGCCTGAGCTTCCGCTGCGGCCGCAGCGAAGCAGCCTCAACCGATGATCGTCCACTCGATGGACGTTTCGGGCACGTAGACGCAGAGGGTCCCGGTCCGCACGGTGTTCTCGAGATGTCGGCCGAGGCGAGGATGCGCTGCCGCGATCTCTTGATCGCGCTTCGGATTCGCCAGGTGACAGCCGACCGGGCGCGCTCGGCGGCGCTGCCGAGCGCCCGCGGACGTCCTCGCAGCCCCAGCGCACCTGAGAGGAGTTCGACGATCCTGTCAAGCTCTTCCCGCGCGCGCTCTGCACGTCCAATATCGTGCGCCGCGTCGGCATCGTCGATCTCACGTTGAAGTTCGCGAACGCGCTCCTGTATTTCCCGCCGCGCGCGCTCGTCAAGGACACGATCGGCGGCGCCGCTCTCTTCGGGCCGGTTGGCGAGCTCCAGGCAGTGGATCTCCTGGCCGGGGCGCGACAGCAGCCTGATCAGGTCGTGGAAGCCTTTCTGATCGCTGAGCTGGACGGCGAAGCCGTCGAACCTGATGATCCACGCGGTCCCTTGCCGCCGGAACAGCGCTGCGGGGTCCGCAGTTCCCGCCTGGTGTGCGACGGCCTCCGGCCGTCCCTCGTCGGGATCGCACTCCAGGGGCCTTGGATCGCTAGTCACCGCGAGACCCGTTCGACGATCACCGGCAGCCGTGGACACACGGTGTTGCACACGGGAGAGTGTGCCTGAGCGAAGGTGATGAGTTGGTCGAGCTCGGCGTCGGTCGCGCTCCTCGCCTTGATGTCCATCTCGATCTGGGTACCCTCTCGTACCCGGCCGGCACGTCCGCGAGTCCGAGCAGACCCTGAAGGTCAATGGAGCCTCCGAGCCGCGTCGAGAGCGATTCGATCGCGATGCCGCGCGCCGCCGCCTGCAGCACGCAGGTCGTGGTCACGCAGCCAGCCAGCGTGTGCAGCAGGAACTGCACCGGGTTCGCGCCTTCGTTGTGACCGAGAAGCACGGGAGGTTCGCCGCCGGTGAACTCAAATGCCTCCTGTCGCCAGGCATCCTCGGTGCCTGCACCGTAGAAGTCCTTGATCGTCGCACCAGAGCGCCCAGTCCCATTTACAAACGCGCGGTCCGGGCACGCGACGTGACATCCGGCGATTCTCGCAGCAGGAATTGCATCGTGGCGTGCGCGTACAGCTTCGGAGCCGTTGTCATCGCCTCGTGCGCCTGCCCGTGGAAGATTTCGATCCGCGCTTCGGGCAGCACCGCAGTGAGGGCGTCGGTGACGTACAGGCTGCGCAGGCTCTCGGAGCCGACCTGCAACAGCGTTGGCACGTGGAGCCGGCTAAAGCCGCCGGCATCGAACCGGTACGCGTGCAGGGCACGGAGGTCACCGAGCGTTTCGGGTGCGTCGGCAAGGATGGGCGCCCAGAGCTCGGACGCGCGCACTGACGCGAGCTCTTCGTTCGGGACATGCAGTGTGTTGGCGAAGAACGAAACGCGACCTGATCGTCTTCAGGAACTTCGACGAACGGTACCAGATGCACATAGGCTTCGCGCCGACGTCTACCTTGCGGCGGGCAACGTCCCCCTCGCGCCGTCTCCAAAATGTCTCCACGACGGCGGCGGATTCGCGAGGACTCGGGTGGACGAGGCAGTATCAGCAGACCGGCGTCAGAGTATCGCGGCGACCCGAAGCCGCGTTCGAGCGAACATCTCGCGCCTACCTTACCGGCGCCCGCCGTTTCAAGTCCGTCTGCCAGTCGAGCAGCACTGCGATGTACGGGCGAGGCGGCTCGGGTTCGCCGGTTCGAAGCATCACGAACCGGCCGCCGTTCGGTGCGATGTCGAAGTCGAGCGCAGGTGCCGTGATCACGTAATCCCCTTCGAACAGCACGCGCGGGCGCGACAACGGCCGTCCCTCGGCTGTCATGGCGAGCACCATCACGCGGCGGCCGTTGCGGTAGAACAGCTCGCGGCCACTCCGCGCCCACACGGGGTCGGTGCCGCCGTCTGTCGACAGCTGTTCGCGCCGTGAGGCGTCGACCGGCTGAGCATAGATCTGCGGCTCGCCCGACTCGTCGCTCACATAAGCGATAGTCTTACCGTTGGGCGACAGGCGGGCCTTCGTCTCGGTGAAGGCGGTTTTCGCGACGGGCCGCGGCTCGCCGGTGCCGAGCGGCAGCAGCCAGACGTCGTTTCCCGTCAGGGGACTCGCCTCCTCGAATGCGATGGTATCTCCCTCCCACGACCACGGCGCCTGCACATGTTCGCTCGTTGTCAGCCGGCTCTCCGGAGCGGTGCCGTCGATCTGCCGTACGTATAAGTTGCGGAAGCCGTGCCGCGTGCCTCGATAGACGACCGACTGGCCGTCGGAGGACCACACAGGGTGCTGATTGCTCCCGCCGCCGCGTAGCACTGTGAACGTCTGCCGATCGAAGTCGTAGAGCCACAAGTCGATCGTCGCATCCGTTCGGTTCATGAGCACACGGCGGCCGTCCGGTGAGAATCGCGGATTCTGATAAAACCCAGGCGGAATGCCGACAATCGGCTGCGCTGTTCCGGCGCGGTCGACAAGGACCGGGACGCGATTGTAAGCGCCGCGGCTCTGTTGAACGTAGACGAGGGTCCCTTGCGGCGAGACGTCGTAGTCGGCGTTTGCCGCTCCCTCACGCAGATCGTCGAAGAGCACAACTGGTGGGCCCGTCCTCGCCAGCGCGTTCACGTCGATGGGAACACTGCTCACTCTGCCTTCGCGTGTGTAGACGAGATGGCCGGTATCCACATAGCGCACCGTCGCCGCGCCACGTACGAGGACCTTCTCTTCCCCGGTCGTCAGTCGTCGGGCCACAACCTCGCGTTCGTCCCAGCCGGGGCCCGTCCAACGCACATAGAGCAAGACATCGGTACTTGGAATCAGCCGCGGCCAGACGTGCGCGATCTCACCGCGCTCGCGCTGCACCGTGGTCACGGGCTCGGCATCGCCGCCGTCAGCCGGAACCCGCCGAATCCCATCGCGCGCGGAAAAGAAGACCGCACCGTCCTCGCGCCAGGCGCCGCCGCTACCGCTCGCCAGGGCTGTGACAACCTGCGGGACGCCTCCGGAGATCGGCACCTTTTTGAGCGCGTTGCCCGCGAAGAAGGCCACCCACCGGTTGTCTGGTGAAAAGAATGGTGTGGTCGCGTCTGACGTGCCCTCGAACACGACATCAGGCGCGCCGTCGAAATGCCGCACGAGCAGCCGGGGAAGCCCGCGCCCGATCTGCGAGACGAATGCCACTCGCTCGGCATCCGGCGACACGGCCAAGCCGCGGAAGAGCACCACGGACTCCCCGTGAGCAAGCGGCATGGCGAGCCGCCGCGGGTTCCGATCGACGCTCGGTACCGATGCTGGCGACCGAATGACGGTCGCCGTTGCCGCTGCCGATACCACGGCCACGACGCCGACGAGCGACCAAGCCTTCCAGGCGTGCGTCCTGTTCCCCGCGACGCTGAGTGGCGCATTTGGACCTGTGGGTTCCTCGAGCGCGATCCGGGCTTCGCCGATGTCCCGCAGCCGGCGGCGAGCGTCCTTCTCAAGACAGCGTTCCAGGAGCCGGCGCACGATCGGCGGCGTGGAGGCGGGCAGTCTTGACCAGTCGGGCGCCTGATGAATGACGGCGCCGATCGTCTCTGCCGTGTCCTCGCCCCTGAACGGTCGGGAGCCGGTCAGCATCTCGAACAACACGCAGCCGAACGCCCAGATGTCGGCGCGCTTGTCCACTGTGCGGCCGCGCGCCTGTTCCGGCGACATGTACGCAGCCGTGCCGAGGATGACGCCGGGCCGCGTTGCCGCTGGACTCGTGATAGTCGGCGCACTCCCGGCACCAAGTCGCTGTGCTTCCAGTCCGATCGTCTTCGCTAGACCAAAGTCGAGCACTTTCACGACGCCGTCGGGGCGGACTTTGATGTTTGCTGGCTTGAGATCGCGGTGGATGATGCCCCGATCGTGCGCGGCCTCCAACGCGTCTGCGATCTGCCTCGCGATCGGGAGCGCCTCGTCGCACGGGATGGCGCCCTGCGCCACGCGGTCAGCCAGCGTGGCGCCTTCGACGAATTCCATCACCAGCACGGGAGCGCCGTTCCCATTCTCGAGGCCGTAGACGGCGGCGATGTTCGGATGATTGAGTGAGGCCAGGACCTCAGCTTCCCGCTGGAAGCGCGCCAGATGCTCGGCGTCGGAGGCGAAGATGGCGGGAAGCACTTTCAACGCGACGTGGCGCTTGAGATGAAAATCGGTCGCTCGATATACCTCGCCCATCCCGCCGGCGCCAACCGGCGCGCTCACTTCGTACGGACCGATGCGTGCCCCTGGGGTAAGTGACACTTCGGTGGAATCGCCGAGATTATACGTAACGTCCGCGGGGCCGCAGCGCTCAGTTACGCGAGGCGCACATGGACACCAGTGCGCTAGCAGCCCGAGTGGACGGCGCTGCGCGCGAGGCTCGGCGGCGCGACTGGAGAGGATTCAGCCGGCGAGCCTCTCCAAGGAAGAATCAAGTCGAGCAATCGTACGAATAAACCACGTTCGAAAATCGTCCCTGACCCCAGCCAGTTCTCACCCCACCCCGTCGAAGTTCTTCGGTGTTCATGCGATTCGTGCCTGCACATGGCGGGCTCAGAACACGGGAGTGATACGAATCATCGAATGTGAGGAGGAAGGGCGCGGCGGCGCCCTTCTACGGCTTTGCCGGGTCTTTGGGCGGCTCGGGCACCCGCTCGTAGATGTCGATGATCCGCGGCCGCGGGCCGTCAGTCGGCACGCTGGCCGCGGCCATGAGGCGACGGAGCTCGTCGATGGTCGGCTTGGACGGCTGCGGACGTCCGGCTTTGTAGCCCTCGGCGATGAAGAGCGGCGTCCGTCCCGCGGCGTCCGGCCGCTTCCAGATATTGATGTCGGCGCCGCGTTCGGCCAGCAGCTTCACGACCGCGGGGAAGTTCCCGTACGCCGCGCCGTGCATGGCGGTGTCGCCGTTGTGGTCGACGGCGTTCACGTCTGCGCCCAGCTCGAGCAGCAGCTGCACGGCCTCGAGCGCCTCGGTCTCGGTGCCTGCCTCTTCGAGCGGATTTGCCGTGCCGAGGCCCGCCGCAGCCATGAGCGGCGTGGTGCCGTCGGCGTTCGGCGCCAGCGGGTCCGCGCCGAGCTTGATCAGTTCACGCATCAGCGGCACGTCCGCGCGGTCGGCGGCCATCAGGAACGGCGTCGACCCTTCCGTCTTGAGCAGCGTGGCCGCGTACGGCGCCTTCGGGGCGCCTTTGTCCAGACGCGCATTCACGTTCGCGCCGCGCTCCACGAGCGCGCGGACGAACTGCAGGCTCGTCAGACGTCCCGACCCGATCGGAGGCGGATCGCCGGCGTCACTGGCATCGGGGCGCCGCACCCACGTGACGGCGTGGAGCGGAGTAAACCCGCTCCGGCGATCGTTCGGATCGGCGCCGGCGTCGACCAGCGCGATGGCCAGCTCGAAATGCCCGTTCTCCACGGCCATCAGCAGCGGACTGGCGCCCTTCTGGGCGGGATTGTCGTACTTCCCGACGACCTCCAGCGCGGATCGATCGTCGCCGGGCTGCAGCGTCTCGTTCACGGTCGCGCCGGCCTTCAGGAGCGTGCGCGTCACCTCGATGCGACCTTCGCGCACGGCAAAGAAAAGCGGGGTGAATCCAGACTTGAGCCTCGCGTGAACATCAGCGCCGGCCTCGATGAGCGCCTGCACGACGGCAGCGTGCCCCTCGGCGGCCGCCCACATGAGCGCCGTCTGGTCGCGCCGCTCCCGCGCGTTCGGGTTGGCGCCGCGGGCCAGCAAGGCTTTCACCGCGTCGACACTCCCCGCGCGCGCCGCCGTCATGAGAACGGTCTCTCCGCCCGGGAGCGACGCATTCGCGTCGGCGCCCGCCTCGAGCAGGATCCGCACGAGCGCGCCGTTGCCGTTCATCGCGGCGAGCGACAACGGCGGCACGCCGTAGAGATTCGTGGCACTGACGTTGGCGCCCGACCGCACCAGCAGCCCTGCCATCTCTGCATCGTCGTGATAGACCGCCCAGTGCAGCGCCGTCGTCCCGTCGACCTGCGCCGCGTTGACGTCGGCGCGGGCAGCCAGGAGCGAGCGGACGAGGGCGGTGTTCCGTTGCTCCGCCGCATCGGCGAGCGTCGGGTTCTCGGCTGCGACCGACGACCCGGCCACGCCAACCGTGAGGAGCGCGAGTCCAGCGATTCGTCGCCACATCATGTGCCGTCTCCTGCAGTGGCCGCGCCTAGAGTGCGACCGGCTCGAAGAGGTCTTCGATCGTGCCGCTGCTGTCTCCGAACTTGTCGAGCCTCACTCCCACGCGATCGAGCAGCGTGAGATGGAGGTTGGCCAGCGGCGTGCCCGTCTCGTACCGGATGTGGCGGCCGCCCTTCATGCCGCATGCCGCGCCGCCGGCGACCAAAATCGGCAGGTTCTCATGGTCGTGGATGCTCGAATTGCCCATGCCGCTGCCGTAGAGGTACACCGTGTTGTCGAGCAACGACCCCTCGCCGTCGGGCGTGGCCTTCAGCTTGTCGAGGAACTGCGCGAAGAGCGACACATGGAACGTGTTGATCTTCGCGATCTTCGCCAGCTTCTCTGGATCGTTGCCATGATGGCTGGTCGGATGGTGCGGGTCCGGCACGCCGATCTCCGGGTACGTCCGGTTGTTCAGCTCGCGCGCGAGCTGGAACGTCACCACCCGCGTGATGTCCGCCTGGAACGCCAGCACCTGCAGGTCGAACATCAGCTTCGCGTGGTCGGCAAATGCGGCCGGGACACCCACCGGACGATCGAGATCGGGCATCGGATTGGTGGCCGCTGAGGCCTCGGCGCGCTGAATCTGCCGCTCGACTTCGCGAATGGTCTCCAGATACTGATCGACGCGCGCACGATCGGCCGACCCGACTCGCCGCTTGAGCCGCGCGATGTCGGCGCTGAACGAATCGAGCAGGCTCGCGCGCGCGCGCAGCGCCGCGCGCCGTCCGTCGGCGCTGTCGCCTTCGCCGAAGAGCCGCTCGAACACGACCCGCGGGTGCGCTTCCGACGGCAGCGGCGTCGTCGGCGACGACCACGACAGACAGTTCTGGTACACGCAGGCGTAGCCGTTGTTGCAAACCCCGGCGAGGGGGTTGAGATCCATCGCCAGCTCGAGCGACGGGAGCTGCGTGTCGCGGCCGATCTGCTTGGCCGCCACCTGGTCGGCGGTCGTGCCGAGATAGTAGTCGGAGCTCTCGGTGTGCTTGGCGAACGCCGCGCTCAGGAATCCGGCGTTCGACGTGTCGTGCGTCCCCGGATAGGACTGCTCCAGCCTGAGGTTGGTGACGACGGTCAGCTGCTCCTTGACGCCCTCGAGCGGCGCCAGGATCGGCGACAGCTCGGCGAGCCTGCCCTGGCCGGCCGGCGTCCAGCGGCCGTGGTCGCATCCCATCGGGATGTAGACGAAGCCGAGCCGCCGCACCGGCTTGGCCGGCGTCTGAGCCAGCGCCGTCGCCGCCGGGATCATCGCGTCGAGCAGCGGCAGCGCCAGTGTGGCCTGCAGGCCTCTCAGGAACGTCCGCCGCGGCAGCGCTTTCTTCGTGATGATCATGACGCTCTCCTCATCTGAAACGGCACGCTCTTGACGATTCCCAGGACGAGCGACGAGAAGCGATAGCCACCCGGCCGGGCCTCGCGGAGAATCTTCCGGATCGCTGGAGCATCGTAGTACTCGGCGCCGCGGCCCAGGGCAAAGGTGAGCAGCTTTTCGGTCACGGTTCCGGCGAACAGCTCCGGACGCCGGAGCAATCCCTCCTCCAGGCCGGCCACGCCGTGAAGCGTGCCCGCGCCCGGCAGGCCGCCCTCGGCGTCGATCGCGCCGTTATCGCCGTCGTGCTCGCGCCACCGGCCGACCGCATCGTAGTTTTCCAGCGCGAATCCCACTGGATCGATCGTCCGGTGACAACTCGCGCACACGGGATCTTTGCGATGCGCCGCCAGGCGCTCCCGGATCGGCAGGTTCGCCGGAACGGATCCGTCGAGCGCGGGCACGTTCGGGAGCGGCGGCGGCGGCGGCGCGCCAAAGATGTTGCTCAAGACCCACACGCCGCGCAGCACCGGCGACGTCCGGTTCGCGTACGAGGTGACCGACAGGATGCTCCCGTGCCGCAGCAGACCGCCGCGCCGGCTGTCGGGCGCCAGCGTCACGCGCCGGAACCGGCTGCCGTACACACCCGGAATCCCGTAGTGCTTTGCCAGGCGCTCGTTCAGGAAGGTGTAATCCGCCTTGAGCAGATCGAGCACGCTGCGATCCTCGCGCAGCACGCTGTCGACGAAGAGCTCGGTCTCCCGCCGGAACGCCTGCCGGAGGTTGTCGTCGAAGTCCGGATAGAGGCGCTGGTCCGGGTTGACCGAATCGAGATTCCGCAGCCGGAGCCACTGCCCCGTGAAATTGATGGCGAGGTTCGACGAGCGCGGATCGGCCAGCATCCGGCGCGCGTGCTGCTCGAGCGCTTCCGGACGGCGCAGCTCGCCTCGGATCGCCGCGTCGAGCAGCTCGTCGTCCGGGATGCTGCTCCAGAGGAAGAACGACAGGCGTGACGCCAGCTCGAGATCGCCGACGCGGTACGGGACGCCCGCCTTCACGCCGGTCGGATCCGCCTCGACGCGCAGCAGGAATTCCGGGTTGAACAGCACGGCGCTGACGGCACGCTCGATGCCGGCGTCGAAGCCCCCCCTCGACTTGCCCTCGCGATAGAACGCCAGCGGCCGTTCCAGGTCGGCGTCCACAATCGGCCGGCGGTACGCGCGCCGCATCAGCGTCGAGAGAATCTGCCGCGCGCAGGGATCTTCCTGACTCGGCTCGGCCGGCCGGCAGACGAAGACCCGCCGACGGCTCGGCGTCTCGCCGGCGCCCCGCGCCGCGTACGGGCCGGTGATCGATACCTGGGAGATCGCCGGCGTAATCCGCGGATGGCGCCGCTCGTTGAAATGCGCCTGAAGGGGCTGGCGCGCGGTCTCGAGCAGCGACGAGGAGTTGCGGAGAAACGTCACTGCCAGCTCGTGCGGCCCCGCCGTGACGGGCACGCGAATCTTGAGGTTCCGGTCGAGCAGCGAGTCGTCGCCATCGGGCGGCCGCTGCACCGCCATCGTTCCGATCGGCTTCCTGTCGAGCAGCAGCCGTATCTCGTGCCGCTCGGTGCCCCTCAGCCCTTCGATGTCGCCGGAGTAGCTGCGCGCCAGGTAGAACTGGATCTCGTACTCGCCGTCCTGCACGAACGTATACCGGATCGATACGCCGCCGCGCGTGCCAATCGGGAGCCCGGCGGCATGCTCCTCCTGCGTGAGGTCGGGCGCGACACGGATGATGTCGCTCTGCAGCGAGCCCTGCATGCTCCCGATCGCGAGGCGGCTGATCCGTTGCGCCGCGGAGATATAGCGATCGAGCAGCGCCGGCGGCAGATCGCCGACGGTCACGTTGTCGAAGCCGTGGCCGCTCTCGTCGGGCGGCAGGAGCGATGCCGCGTCGATCTCGACGAGGAGCAGGTCTCTGATCGCGTTCTGATATTCCGTGCGATTGAGACGCCGCAGCGTCTCGGTGCGCCCGGGATTCGGCCTCGCGGCGGCGGCTTCGTCGAGCGCCGCCTCCAGCCACGACTGCAGGGCGCTCCGCTCCTCGCCCGACGGCTGCGGCATGTTGGGCGGCGGCATGGTGTTCGTGCGCAGCTTGCGCACCACCTTCTCCCACACCTCGGCGCCTGCGCCGGGGTTGGCGAGGTCGGCGGCGTCCAGCATCACGCCGGCCGTCTTCAGCTTCTGGTTGTGGCAGGTGACGCAGTACCGATCGATCGTCCGCCGGTGGCTCGACGCGGGAGAAGCCGCAGCGGTCGGAGGCGGCGCCTGAGCGGGCTGCACGGACGCCGCGGCGGCCTCCGCAGAGGCGCCCGCCCGGACGCACAGAGACACGGTGAACGCCAGCCCGGCCAACCCGATCGTGAGCGCGCGCACCGGGAAGGCCTGAAGCGGCCTGTCTCGCATCTTGACCCCCGTCCGTAGTGCCCCTGCGGTTTCCAGGGCTCGCCGACGTGCAGGGCAAGGCAAGATTAAGACCGGCCGCCGGGCCCGTCAAGGGCTCAATGCCCGCACCTCGGCCGGTGTCAGCAGTCGCCATTTCCCGATGGGCAGCGAGCCGATGCCGATTGGCCCGATCTTGATGCGGACCAGTTTCAGCACTGTGGCACCGAGCGCCTCAACCATTCGGCGGACCTGACGGTTGCGCCCCTCCGTCAGTGTGATCTCGAAGTGCGTGTACTTCGCTGAATCACGCACCCGTACGACCTGTGCGGGACGCGCCGGGCCGTCCGACAGCTCGATCCCGTCGCGCAGCCGCTGCAGCTGCTCGTCGGTCAGCCGCATCGACGCCTTCACGAGATAGGTCTTCGACACGTGCGAATCCGGGTTCGTGACGTGCTCGGCGAACTGATTGTCGTTCGTCATCAGCAGCAGCCCCGACGTGTCGAGGTCGAGGCGGCCGACCGGCGACACGAACGTGCCGACGTCGGCGATCAGGTCATACACCGTGGGGCGCCCCCGCGAATCGCGGTAGGTCGTGAGATAGCCGGTCGGCTTGTAGAGCAGCAAGTACAGGCGCTCGCGGGTCTGAAGCGGCTTCCCATCCAGGCGCACGCGGTCGCGCTCCATGTCGACCCAGTGATCGGGATCGCGCACGACGCGCCCGTTCACCTTGACGCGGCCGGCACGCACCCACCCGACCGCATCGGTCCGCGACCCGGCGCCCGCCTTCGAGAGCACCCGATCGAGCGTCTTCAACGGCCGCGTGTGCCTCACCGCCCTTCCGCAGCGTCCGGTGCCAGCGCGAACGTGGTTCTGAACGCTTCTTCCGCGTGCTCGTCGGGATCCAGAATGCCCGTCGCGGGATCGCCCGGGAAACGGGCCCGCACTGCCGCCACCGACGCGAGCGCCTGGTCGATGAGCGCAATCAGACGACGATCGCCTGCCACGGGGTAATCGAGGCCGGACACAAGTACAGATTAGGCGATAATCGGCGGCAAAGGAGCTGCGATGAGAACCGTCCTCCCTTTCGCTGTGGCGGTCTTCCTCACGACGGCTGCGTTCGCCGAAGAACTGACGGTGTACGCCGCCGCGGGTGTGAAGGCGCCGTTCCTCAGGCTCGCCGCCGACTACGAGGCGAAGACCGGCCACAAGATCATCGTGGGCTTCGACACCGCCGGCGCGACCCATAAGGCGTTCCTGGCGGATCCGAACGGGGCAATCCTCATCACGACGCAGGCGCTCATCAGCGAGGCGGAGAAAAGCGGCCGGCTGAAGGACGGCGTGAGCACGCGACTGGCTGACACCGTCGCCGGTCTTGCGGCGCCGCCCGGGTCGCCGAAGCCGGACGTCTCGACGACAGAGAAGCTGAAAGCCGCGCTGCTCTCGGTCGAGCGGATTGCCTTCTCGGATCCGGCTCGTGGCGCGACCGTCGGCACGCATTTCATGAAGATGATCGAGTCGCTCGGGATCAGGGACGAGGTGCTGAAGAAAGCGACGCTGGCGCCGGACGGCGTCGAGACGATGCGGCTCGTGCTGGAGGGGAAGGTCGATCTCGGCGTCACCCAGATCAGCGAGATCGTGCAGGCCGACCGCGCTGCGCTCGTCGGCCCGTTCCCGCAGGCGTTCGACCTGGCGACGACCTATTCGCTGTGGCATCGCGCCGACGGGTCGCCGGCCGTCCGCGGCTTTGTCGCGCTCCTCACCGGTCCCGCCGGCCGCGCGGCGCTGGCGGACGAGGGGCTGCGGCCCGCGGATCGCTAGCTCACGGCGCGAGCGTACTACGCTCGGCGTCGACGTCGGCTTCCCACGCGTCGATGAGCGGCCGCAGCGCGCGGATCAGATCGACACGATCGCGCGCCCGATCGTTGTGCTCGCCGGCATCCTCGCGCAGGTTGAAGAGAAAGATCGCCGGCCCGTTGGCCAGCAGCTTCCAGTCGCCGCGCCGCACGGCCTTCTGATTCTGCGTGCGCCAGAACAGCGTGCGCGCGACCGCCGCGGCCTGGCCCGCGAGGATGGGCAGCAGGTTCATCCCCTCGAGCCGCGCCTCCGGCGGCACCGGCGTGTTCGTCGCGGCCAAGATCGACATCGTGAGATCCATGAAGATGCCGGGCTGATTGCTCGTCCGGCCGGCCGGTAGCCGCCCTGGCCACCAGAAGATCGCCGGCACCCGGATCCCGCCCTCCCAGAGCGTCCCCTTGCGGTTCGAGAGCGGCGTGTTGCGCGAGAGCCATTCGCCGCCGTTGTCGTTGGTGAAGATGACGAGCGTGTTCCGTTCGAGGCCGAGCTTCTCCAGCGTCTGCAGGATCTGTCCGACGCCGGCATCGGCACGCTCCAGCATTGCCGCGTAGTCCTGCCGCGTCGGCGCCGGCGTATCGAGCGGGCCGTGGTACGCGACGGCCGTCGCCCGTGAGTAGCGATCGGGCGGCTGGAACGGCCAGTGCGCCGCGTTGTAGGAGACGTCCAGGAAGAACGGCTCCTTCGCGTGCTGCTCGATGAAGCGCACGGCGCGCGCCGTGATCAGGTCGGTCATGTAGCCGTCGACGGTGACGGGCTTCTCGTTCTCGAAGAGGTCGTCGAGGCCGCTGGCCGCCTCGTGCGTGTAGAAGTCGATCGCGCCGCTCTTGAACCCGAAGAAGTAGTCGAACCCATGCGCGTTCGGGCTGAACTCCGGCTTCCAGCCAAGGTGCCATTTGCCGACCAGGCCGGTCGCGTAGCCGTTGTTCTTCAGCAGCTGCGGCAGCGTGCGGCCGTTCGGCAGCAGCCCGCGATCCCGCGGGCCGGCGCTCGGCAGCGCGACCTCCAGGCCGACGCGCTGCTGGTATCGGCCGGTCATGAGCATCGCGCGCGTCGGCGTGCACACGGGCGCGGCGTAGAAGTCGGTCAGCTTGACGCCTTCGCGCGCCAGCCGGTCCACGTTCGGCGTGCGGATGTCGGTGACCCCATACGCGCCGAAGTCACCGTACCCAACGTCGTCGGTGATGATCAGCACGACGTTCGGCCGCTCGACGCGCGGCGCCTGCGCGGCCGCACCAACCGGCAGCCCGACGAGAAACACGGCAATCGCAGCGTATATGTTCGGCAGGCGTCGCATCACGCCCCTCACTGGTTCGGCAGCCTGAACGCGACCAGCTCGCTGCTGTAGTTGCCGCCGCCAATCGCCACGACGATGTACTGGCGGCCGTCGAGCATGTAGGTCATCGGCGAGCCGGTCTGCGGCGCAGGCATGTAGACGGCGCCGACGTCCTTGCCCGTCGCCTTGTCGTACGCGCGCAGCATCGCGCCGCGCCGCCCGTCGGGCAGCGTGAAGAAGCCGCCCTCGCCGGCAATGACCAGCGACCTCGTCGTCAGCGTCCCGATGCGGCCGGCACGCCCCGTGCGCGGAATGTTCAGGCCCTTGAGCGCGGGATGATTGCGGACGTTGTCGGGCGTCTCGCCGTGCGGAATCTGCCAGACGATCTCGCCCTTGTTGAGATCGATCGCCGTGATCCGCGCGTAGGGCGGCTTGATGAGCGGCAGCCCCTGCACCGTGACGGAGCCGCCGCCCTCCTCGCCGCCGCCGCCGGCGGCCGCGGGCTTCGGCGGGGCCTTCGGATCGGGCGCCACGCCGCGGATGTAATCCATGTCCGACCGCTTCGGATCGTTGATGAGCCCGAGCGGCGTCACCGTCGTCACCGAATAGATATAGAGAATCCCGGTTTCGGGATCGTACGAGGCGCCGGGCCAGTTCGCGCCGCCGCCCGCCGACGGCAGCATGAGCGTGCCGAGCGGCCCCTCGAACCTGCTGACGACGGGCGGTGTGAAGATCGGGCCCATCTTGTAGCGCGACGCAATCTTGATCGCTTCGGAACGGAGCTCCGGTGTGAAGTCGATGAGGTCGTCGATGGTGACGCCCTGCCGGTCGAACGCCGGCGGCTTCGTGGGGAACGGCTGCGTCGGCGCATACCACTCGGTCGGCACGTCGCCGCGCGGGACCGGGCGCTCCTCGATGGGCCACACCGGCTGACCCGTCTCGCGATCGAGCACGTAGACCCATGCCTGCTTGGTTGGCTGCGCGATCGCGCGGATCTTCTTCCCGTTGACGGTGATGTCGGCCAGGACGGGCGCGCAGGGGATGTCCCAGTCCCAGATGTCGTGATGAATGAACTGGTAGTGCCACTTGCGCCGGCCCGTCTTCAGGTCGACCGCCACCAGGCCCGATGTGTAGAGGTTGTTCCCCGGACGGTGGCCGCCGTAGTAGTCGCCCGTGGCATCCTCCACCGGCAGGTAAACAAGACCGAGCTCCTCGTCGATGGACATGTGGGCCCAGACGCCCGCGTTGCCCGTATAGCTCCACGAGTTGTTCAGCCACGTCTCGTTTCCGGGCTCGCCTTCCTGCGGAATCGTGTGGAAGATCCAGAGGCGCTTGCCCGTGACCACGTCGAAGCCACGGATGTAGCCCTTCTCGTTGCGCCGGCTCTTCGGCGCCGCGCCGGACAGGTGCGCCGCGCCGATGATGATCGTGTTTCCCGCCACGATGGGCGCCGCGTGGAGCCCGATCTCGCCCGTCACCGGATCCATGTCCTGATCGTTCTGGAGCTTCAGATCGACGATGCCGTTCTTGCCGAAGGTGGGAATCGGCCGGCCGATCCTCGCGTCGAGCGCGATCAACTGATAGCCCGGCGTAACGTAGAGAATCCGCTCTTCCTTGCCGTTGGTCCAGTACGCGACGCCGCGGCCCGACAGCTGTCTCGGCGCCGATTCGCCGCGCTTGCCTTCATCCAGGCTGAATTTCCACAGCAGCTCGCCCGTGGCGGGATTGAGCGCGATGACGGACCGCCGCGTGCCTGCCGTCGCGTAGAGGACGCCGTTGACCATCAGCGGGGTCGTCTGGAGATTGAACTCCGGCCGCGGACCGAGGTTGTCGGTCTTGAACCGCCACGCCACCTCCAGCGAGTTGAAGTTGCTCGCGTTGATCTGGTCGATGGGTGAGTAGCGGGTCTGGCGAAGATCGGCGCCGTAGCTCCGCCATTCGACCGTTGTGCCATTGGACTGCCCGCTCAGCGGGCTCGTCGACAGCAGCAGCACACACGCCGCCGCCCCAACACAGGCGATCAGCCGGAAGAACTTCCGTGTCATCGTGCCTCCTCGAGCAGGGGTGCGCTCAGGGCGCCAATCGTTCGGTGACCTCGATGTAGGTTCCCCAGGGATCGGTGAGGAACGCAATCCTCGTGTGCGTGTTCGGCACCTCGCGGATCGGCGCGTCGAATTTCAGGCCGTGCGCCGCCAGCTTCTTTTCGAACTCGGCGATGTCCTTCACCTCGAAGCCGAGATGATCGATCGCGCGGCCCCGCGTGCCGGCAAGCTTCCCCGCGCCGGCCGAGAACGAGAAGTTGAAACGGTGGAAGTAGTCGGTCTGAATGACGCCGGGGCGCGCCACGCGCTGGCGCGAGCCCGGAAATCCGCCGAACACCTTGGCGTACCACGCCTGCATGGCCGGGATATCCGCTTCCGGCGGGTACAGGTGCACGTGGTCCATGCTGACCGGCCCCGGCAGCGACGGATCGCCGAACACCTCGACGCGAATGCCGCTGTCGGGCACGTAGACGTACCCCTGGTTCGGATTCACATCGCCGACGTCGTACTTCACGCCGGCCGCCTTCCACCGCGCGCGCATGGCGGCAATGTCCTTGTACACGAAGCCGAAGTGATCGACGACCGACCCGGCGGCGGGCTCGGCCGCGTCGGCCTGACGGAGCATCACGAAGATGCCCGGGAATTGAATCAAGGTGAGCGGGCCGTTCGTGACCAGCGTCCCCCCGAGCATCTCCGTCCAGAACCGCTTCTGCGCCTCGACGTCCCTGACGGCGACATGAATGTGACCGAGCGACACACCCAGATCGTTCGCCGGCGCGAGCTGCGCCAGCGCCGGAGCGGACGAGGCAAGTACCAAGGCAGCCAGGGCGCAGGTCCGGCTGAAGCCGGAGGCCACGCTATGCCGTGTGTTCATGGCGCAGAGTGTATCAATCCCGTCGGGTGACGACACGGGGGATTTTGGATAGGATGCTCACACCTGCGGAGGCCTTATGACCTTTGTTCGATCCACCCTGTGGCCGGCGGCCATCACCATGGCGCTGGCGGTTCCGTCCGCCGCTCACCATTCCATTCAGGCTCAGTTCGACATCAACAAGCACATCACCGTGAGCGGAACGGTGGCGAAGGTCGAGTTCATCAACCCGCATTCTTACCTCACGGTGAACGTCAAGGAAGCGGACGGCACGATCACGAAGTGGGCCTTCGAGATGGCCGCGGCGGGTCAGCTTCGCCGCGCCGGCCTGAGCCGCGCCGACCGCGGCGGGCTGAAGGCGGGCGATGAAGTGACGGTCATCGCGCTCGCCGCGCGAAACGGATCGAACAGCGGCCTGCTCCAGGAACTGAAGATGGCCGACGGCCGCGAGTTCAAGTTCACGCCGGACCCGACCGGCAACTGACGGAGGCCGTATGCCGATTGCCGCCGCTCGCCTCGTCGCCGTCGCCGCCGCGCTCGTCGTCGCCTCGGGCGCGCTCCTCGCGCAGGGCGGGCCTCCTCGCCGGACGACGAATGCGCCGCCGGCGCCATCCGGGCCGACGCCGCGGACCGCGGACGGCCGGCCGGACCTGACCGGCGTCTGGAACGCGCTGGGCAACAACCTGAACGGCATCCCGAACCAGATGTCTAACAACGGGATCGTCATCGAGAGCGCGACCGCCGCGCGCGATCTCCACAGCGGCCTGCGGATTCCCGTCTTTCCGCGCAACACGACGCGTCCCCAGAACTACGAAGAAGGCGAACGCGCCGCCGCGCTCCTGCGGCGGGTTGGCTCCAACAGGCCGATCTACAAACCCGAGCACTGGGAGACGGTGAAGAACCTCGACCACAACTCCAACGAAGAGGACCCGTCGAACAACTGCATGCCCGCGGGCATCCCGCGCGGCGGCGTTCCCTCGTACATCGGGCAGCAGAAGGACCATCTCCTCTTAATCTATCCGGGCGAGGGCGGCCTCATCGCCACGCAGACGATGTACCGGATGATTCCGACCGACGGCCGCCAGCACACGCCGCTGCAGGAGCTCGACGGCACCTACACCGGCGAGGCGATCGGCCACTGGGAAGGCGACACGCTCGTCGTCGACACCTGGGGGTACTCCGCCAATACCTGGTTCGACCAGATCGGCGGCTACTTCCACAGCGAGAACATGCGGACGGTCGAGCGCTTCACGCGCAACGGCAATACGCTCACGTGGACCGTTACCGTTCACGATCCGGACGTGCTGCTCGAGCCGTGGACGTCCACGCCGCGGGTCGCGGTCCTGAACCCGAACCCGAAGGCGGTGCTGCCGGAGTCGCTGCCGTGCAGCGAGCGCGATCTCAACAACCTGGTCACGAAGGAACATCACTGAGGTCTGGAGTGCCTGGAGTGTCTAAGGTGCGTGGGGTGCCCAAGGTGCCTGTGCTCGTCGTCGCAGTCGTCGCGCTCGCGGCCGGCACGGCCTCGGCGCAGCAGGCGCTCGACCGCGCGACGGCGCTCCGGGCCGCGGCCGATGCGCTCGGGATGGTGCGCTGGTCCGACATCGGCGCCGGCACCACGCGCCTGCCGGGCATCGACGTCGTCAACACGATGGAATTCTGGGCGAGCGGCACCATCGACAGCGGCGGCCGCGCGATGAAAGCCGAGTACCACGCGGCGCTCGGCTACAACCCGGCCGCCATGCGCGTGGAAACCACGACCGGGGGCACCGGCGCGGCCGCGCAGCGGACGATCCAGACCGTGCGCGAGCCGTTCGCGTGGGACGAATCCGAGATCGGCGCGGGCCTGGTGCCGGGCAAGGGCACGGCCACGCCCGCGATGGCGGCGCTGCGGGAACGGGCGCTCCTCCTCTGGACGCTGCCATACGGCGTCGTCAAGGCCGCGCTGGCCGCGGGCGAGAAGACGACGGTCTCACGCGAAAGCGGTGCGACCATCGTCACGTTCCCGCTCGACGGTGTGCTGGCCGGCGTCACCGTGCGGGCCACGCTCGACGCCGGCAACCTCATCACCCGCGTCGAGACGCGTCCCGACAACGCGGCGCTGACCGCGCTGGCCACCGTGACGGAGTACTCGAACTACGCCGACCGCGCGGAAGTGCTGACCGACATCAAGACGCCGGGACGCATCGTGCGGAAGCAGGGCGGCCGCACGGTCATCGACATCGAAGTCAAGAAGTGGGAAACGAATAACCTGTACCTGGTGTTTCCCGTCCCGTCGAATGTGAAGGCCGCCGCGACCCCGTCCCGCTGAGGGGGCCGGCGGTCTGCGCCCGCTACGGGCCGCCCGGCTCGGATCCGCCGAGAAGCCGCTCGCCCCACGCGCTCGTGAACTCCTTCAACACGGGCGCGGCCCAGAACAGACCCCACGTCACCACCGCGGCCGCCACCCACACCAGGACGAGGCGCGGATGGCGCCACAGGAGCAGCGCGACGCTGCTCACGAGCACGAGGCCGGCGATGTTCAGCAGCGGCGTCGCGATCTCGGCCCCGGTGAACGCGTCGAGCGCGATGATCAGCGCGCCAAACATGACGGCCGCGCCGGCCGCGAACGACGCCGTGCGCGATTGCCGGATGATGTTCTGGGCGAGCGCGTCGACGATGAGCGTGGGAAACCGCACGAGCTGCAGGAGCCGGCCGACACGGCCCAGCCCCGCGCGGGCGCCGGAAATCATGGTCGCGGTCACCGCGATGGTGCGCGTCAGCGTCGTGGCAAACAAATCGGTGGCGACTTCCCCGGCGAGCCGCTCCTCGCCGACGCGACAGCGGTCGAACAGCCGCGCGAGACGATCGGCCGGCAGCGTATTCCAGGCCGCCCTGCCGCCCGACCCGATCTCACGCGCCGCCGCCGCGACGAGTTCGGCGGAGGCGCCATCGGGGCTCGCGCCCTTCCGGAGATCTTCGCCGGCCGCGGCGACCAGCTCCGGCAGCTCGTCCCGGACGATCGACAGGTGCAGCCGCGCCAGGAGCGCATCGACGGCATGCGGCAGCTGCTCCGGCACCGGCACGTCGGGCCGGCGGAGAAACGCCAGTTCCCCGACGATGCCCGGCTCGCGTGCGCGCCAGTGCCGCTCGAGAAACGCGCGGGTGGCTTCGTCGGCGCCCGGCGGAATGGCGATCGCCTTCAACGCGCCTAGGACGCCCGCCGCATCTCCGCTGTAGAGCCGCGCGAGCCTCGCCGGATTGAGCAGGATCCGGAGCAGCCGATCCGAGCCGTCGAGGCGGCCGAACATCCAGTCGTTGGCCCGCCACGCCCGCTTGTAGAAGCCGCCGAAGTTCCCGAGCTGGGCTCCGGCCAGCTTGCGCGCCGCCGTCGTCGGCCCGCCGAGCACGCCGGGAACGTTCGCGCTGATTTGAACCAGCTCGACGAGCTGATCGGGAACATCCCGGTAGGCCCCCGTGGCGTACTGCACCACCTCCAGCGTGAGCAGCCGCGACAGCACCACCCGGCGCGAGGCCGCTCCCGCGGGCGCCAGGTAGTCCACGTACGCCCGGAGGTCGCCAGCGAAGACGCGGTCCGCCTCCATCCGGCCGTGTACGAGGCCCAGAGCTGCCGCGGCGCGCAGGTCGCCCGCGGCCTCCGCAATGAGATCCGCCATCGCGGACGCCACCTTGCCGAGCGCCGCCTGAATCGGCATCTCGCCGTCGGGCACCAGCCGCCGGGCGACGTCATGCCCCTCGTGAATCGTGACCGTCCATGTCTGGGTGCGCCACCGCGCGATGCAGGCCGTGCCCCAGATGCGTGCCCGCTCGACAACCTGTCCCGGAGGCGCCGCCAGGATCGCTTCGACATCGGGCGCACAGCCCGCCCAGAACGCTTCGTCGTTGCGCCGGGTCCGCGGCAGCAGCGCCAGAAGCTGATAGGCGCCGGCGTAGCCGCTCCTCAGTCGTTCGCGCAGCGGACCGGCGGCCGAGGAGTGGAGCGGCGCGACGATCAGGGCGCGCCGGAACAGGTCGAAGACGATTTCGGCGATGTGCTCGACGGTGAACGTCCCCCACGCCCACTCATCGAGCGCCCGATCGTCGATGGCGGCGTCCGCCGGCAACGCGTCGGGCACCCACGGCACCGACAGCCCGGACCAGATGCCCGCCAGCCATTCGCGCCCGCGCCGGCCCAGCGTGAACGCAGGACGCTCCTGTCTGGCGAGTGCGCCCGAAATGCTCTCGACGATGTACTCCGCGGCGCTTTCGAGGCGCCGCTGACGGTAGACGCGGAACAGCCGCGCCGCGAGGTCGCGCATGCCCTCCGCTTCGAGATCCCTGACGAGGGCGATGCGGGTGTCGCGTTTGCGGCGGACGAGGCGGTTGTGCTCGACGATCGCCTCGAGCTGCGCCGAGATCGATTCGACGCGCGGGAGCTCGACGAGGCTTGCCAGCGCGACCTCGCCGATGGTCGGCACCTCGCCGAACGCATCGGCAGCCTCGGCGGCAGTCTGTCCGGGCGCCGGCACCACGTAGGCGAGCACGCGACGAACCTCGCCCCTGGCCGGCTGGCGGAAGATGGCGGTCAGCGCGGATTCGAGCGGCTTGTTGTCGAGAATGCCGCCGTCGAGCAGGTACCGGCTCGACGAGAAGCTCGCGATCCCGAACATGTCACACAGGCGCGGGTCCGGAACGGCCTCGCGGGGCGCGACCGGACAGAAGATCGGCTCGAACGCGACCGGGAACGACGCCGACGCGCGTGCCGCGAGCGCCAGGCGATCGGCGATGCGCGGATCGGCGAACGGATCGGCCGCCGCGGTCTCGCTCCGCCGGAAGCGAAAGAGGCCGCGATGCTTCACGTCGCCGATGACGATGCCGAGATCGTCGGCGATGCGGCTCGGCTCGCCCCGCAGCATCGTGGCGGTGAGCGTGAGGTCGAGCGGCACTTCGTGCGGCGGCCTGACCGCGCCGGTCCCACGGACGCGCCTGAGCGCGTCGCGCAGATCCTCGAAGAACAGCTCGTTTCCTTTCAGCAGCGACGGAATGTCGTCGTCGTACGGGCTTCGGAGGAGCTCGTCGAGCGAACCGCGATGCAGCCAGACGTCGCGGACCGGCGCGAGGTCGGTATCAGACGTGACGGCGAGTGCCAGCAGGGCCCCGTTGACGCCGCCGGCGCTGGCCCCGCTGATGACATCGACCCTCGCGCTCGTCGCCACCAGCTCGCGGATCTCGCCGTAGATGTCCTCGCCGCGGACCAGCCGGTTGATCTCGTGGCTCACCCCGCCGATCCAGACGGCCAGGCTGACGCCGCCATTCATCACGAGCGCAATCCGGAGATCCTCGTAATCGGCCCCGGCGACGTGATGCAGCGCCACGGGCGTCTAGCTCAGGAGCGACCGCGCCGCGAGCAGGTACGTCTGGTAGGTCGGTTCGATCGAGGCGACCTCGACGCATTCGTCGGGCGCGTGCAGGTTGCGGTAGCGCACACCGAAGCCGCTCGTGGCGCCGACGCCAATCGTCGCCAGGTAGTTGCCGATGCTCGACGGCCCCGCCACGGCGCCCGCGACGCGGCGTCGGAGCACGCGCTGCGCGGCCGCCCGCAGCGCCAGGTACACGGGCGCGTCGGCGGCGAGCCGATACGCGGGCCAGCCGGGCACGGTCTCGACGATCGTGGCCGGCAGCGCACGCGCCTTCCGATCGAATCGCTCCACCACTCTCGCAAGCACAGCTTCGGCATGGACCTGGGTGAAAGCCGGCGTCAGACGAACGTCCACGGACAGCTCGCAGCGATCCGGCACGGTCGAGAAGCCTTCGCCGCCGTGCATCGCGGTGACGGTGATCTCGGGCGGCAGCGGAAACTGCGGGTCGCGCCCGGTCGGCAGCCGCGCGCGCTCGAGCTGCCGGGCCAGCTCGCCGGCGCGCAGGACGGCGTTGACGCCGCGGCGCGTCGAGGAGCCGGAGTGCGCGGCCACGCCGCGGACGGTCAGGCGCGCCCGATGGAACCCGCGGCAGCCGATCACGATGCGATCGTGCCCGGGGTAGCCAATCATCACGCCGCCGAGCGGCAGCGATTCCAGCCGCTCGCTCACGAACCGTCGCACGCCGCCGAAGGCGCCCGAGTGCTCCTCGGCGTCGAACAGAAAGGCCATCGATCCCCGCAGCCGCGACCGCTCACGCGCCAGCGCCATCAGCACGTGGCAGAAGATCGCGACGCCCGCCTTGCTGTCCGCGCTCCCGCGGCCGTAGAGCCACCCGCCCGCAACATCCGCCGACAGGGGGCCGTGCGTCCACGCCGCCGTGTCGCCGAACGGCGCCGTGTCCACGGTCGCGTTCAGCATGTAGGTCGGCCCCTCGCCCTTGCCCGTGATCCGCCCGCAGATGCCCACGACGCGGCTGCCGTCGACGAGCCGTTCGGAGCTCACCGACTGCGCCCGCAGCACCGCGCGCACGGCGTCGAGAACCGGCGCGTAATCGTCCACGCCCGCGCGGCTCGGAATACGAATCAGCTCACGCAGTTGTCGGAGGATGGCGTCTTGAACCGACGATGGCATGCGTGAGCGAGGGCCGACGTCTATCGGCGGCTGGACTGCGGCGCCAGCGCCGCATGCGCCTGCGCGATGACGTAGGCACGGATGGCCTCGGCCTCCTCGGCGTCGATCACGGGCGCGAACGACGCCATGCCGTTCGCCTTCAGGACGCCGCCGAGGACGACGGCCGCCCACGTCTCCTTCGACGCGAGCGCCGCGCTGTAGCGCAAATCCGGCAGGATGCCGAAGTTGGCCGCGCCCTCCGGCCCGTGGCACCGGCCGCAGTAGTTTCGGAACTCGGCCTCGCCGCGGGCGACCACGGCGGCCGGCGCGGTTGCCGGCGGCGGCGCCAGCTTCCGTTCGGGCCGCGGCGGCGCCGGCGGGAGCGCGGCCTTGCCGTCGAGCGCGTAGACCAGAAGCCGCGAGATGTTCGGGAGCGAGTTCCCTTTGGAATTGGCCTGCGCGCCCGACTGCGCCCACGATCCGCCCGTGCCCACCATGACCGCCACGTAGTGCGTGCCGCCAACCGCGTAGGTGATCGGCGCGGCAATGACGCCGGTCTGCGTCGCGGCGGACCAGAGCACCTTGCCGCTGGCGGCGTCGAGCGCCTCGAACCGGCCCGTGCCGGTTCCCTGGAACACCAGGCCGCCAGCCGTCGAGAGCAGACCGCCGTTTGCGGGCCCTTCACGGTCGACGCGCCACACCTCGCGCTGCCGCACCGGATCCCACGCGACGAGGCGCCCACCCACGGTCGCCAGCGTCGCCTGCATGGCGGCGGCGCGCGCGACCGGATCCGCCGGCGGACTCGGGCGCCGGATTCCGAGGTTCGTGGTGAGCGGCGAGGGCGTGAAGCTCGCGTCGTGCGCGAACGTGTAGTTCGCCATGTGCACCGGAATGTAGACGAGCCCGGTCTGCGGACTGAACGACATCGGGTGCCAGGTGTGCGCGCCGTTGGGGTTTTGCAGCGAGACGAACGGTTGACCGGTCTTGTAGAAGCGGGCGTTCGGCGTCTCCACCGGCCGGCCGGTCTGCATGTCGACGTGCGTCGCCCAGCTGATCTCGGTGAAGTTGTGCGCCGAGATCAACTGCCCGGTCTTCGCGTCGAGCACGTAGAAGAAACCGTTCTTCGGCGCCTGCATCACGACCCGGCGCGTCGCGCCGTCGATGCGCAGGTCGGCGACGATGATGTGCTGCGTCGCCGTGTGATCCCACGTCTCCCCAGGTGTCGTCTGGTAGTGCCAGACGTACGATCCATCATCGGGATCGAGCGCGACGATCGACGCCAGAAAGAGGTTGTCGCCCTTCCCCCCGCTGCGGAGCAGATGATCCCACGGCGAACCGTTGCCCACGCCGATGTACAGCAGGTCGAGCTCCGGGTCGTACGCCATCGAGTCCCACACCGTGCCGCCGCCGCCGAGCTTCCACCACTCACCGCTCCAGGTCGCCGCCGCCATCTTCATCGCCGCGTTCTCGAAGCCGTCGGCGGGATTGCCAGGGACGGTATAGAACCGCCACGCCAGGTTTCCCGTCTCCGCGTCGTAGGCGGAGACGTATCCGCGCACGCCGAACTCGGCGCCGCCGTTGCCGATGAGTACCTTGCCTTTCACGACGCGCGGCGCACCGGTGATCGTGTACGGCTTGCTGCGATCGATCGTGTTGACGTCCCACAGCTCGCGGCCGGTCGCGGCGTCGAGCGCGATGAGGCGGCCGTCGAAGGAGCCGACGAACACCTTGCCGTTCCACACCGCCACGCCGCGATTGACGACGTCGCAGCAGGCGTTGACGGCCCACTCGCCGGGGACCTCCGGGTCGTAGGCCCAGAGCAGCGTGCCGGCGGCGGCGTCGTATGCCTTGACGCGGCTCCACGCGGTCGAGACGTACAACACGCCGTCGACGACGACCGGCGTAGATTCCTGGCCGCGGCGCGAATCCATATCGGCGAACCAGGCGAGGCCGAGCCGGCCGACGTTCGTCGTCGTGATCTGGTCGAGGGGACTGAACCGCTGCTCGCTGTACGTGCGGCCGTGCGACATCCACTGGCCGGGCTCAGTATCGGCGGCAATCAGACGCTCGCCGGTCACGGCGGCAGGCCGCCGCACTGTGGCACCTTCCGCGGCGGAGTCGCGCGACGGCGTGCAGGCGCCGGTCGCGGCGACAACCATGAGCAGCAATCCAATCGCCGAGGCGCGCGGCAGCATGGCCGTCCTCCTTCAGGCGGACTCGAAGGGCCGCCTCTCCGATGTCAGTCGAGCGTGACGTTCTGGCTCCAGTACACCCAGGCGCGCCCCTCGGGCGGCCCGAGCGGCGTGTTGCCGCCGGGCGCATTGGCCGGCGCCGCCGCCACCTGCATGTCGTCGAGGTAGGTGACCTTGCCGCGCAGCGCAATCGCCTGGCGCTGGATCGTGGCGTTCAGGCGCAGCGAGTAGGCCCGATTCGTCAGCTCGTACACCGACGGCGCGGTCAGCACGAACCCTCTGCCCGACAGGAGCACGCCGGCCTGCTTGCCGAGCGCGGCGGCCACCTGCGCCGGTCCCGGGTTGGCGAGGATCGGCAGCCCGTCGCGCAGGAAGTTGCCGCCATTGACGATCGGGCGCAGCTTCATCGATTCGTGCGAGAAGGCGACGATTTCCGGCGTCCGCGCGTAGAGGACCGCGCCGACGTCGGGTCGCGCCCGGTACACCTCGCCGTGAATCGCGAGCTCAGAGGCGTCGCTCTCGGACGCACTGCGCTGGACGACGTCCTGCGCGGTGACAGCGCCGGCCGCCACCCCCGGCGCAATCAGATACGCATTCGTATCGCGTGGATGTCGAATGCTGACGTGGCCGGGCGACGTTAGGACGGCCAGCTCGTCGGAGGCAAGAATCCGATTCGCGAGCACGAGATCGCGCGTGGCGGCCTCGACGGGGTCGCTCGGCTTGACCGGGTCGGGCGGAGGCGAGGTCGGCACGCGGCCGCCCGTCCGCTTCAGCGCCGCCCGCTTCAGCGACTCCCAGGTCCGATCGCGCGCCGCGGCATCGTCGGCCCGCGCCTGCGCCGTCCATTTTCCGCCCATCGCGACGGTCGCCTGCTGCAGCCGCGCGGTTTCGCGCAGATCGAGCACGCGGCTGACGACGTCCTTGATCGACGGCGCGGCGAGCGCGATGCCGTGCCCCCAGAGCAGGACGGCTTCGTGCGTGCCCAGCGTCTCGGCCATGGCCCTCCCCAGCTCGGGGGTGTTGACGATGCCGGAGCGCCCCTTGTTGAACTGCCGGATGTCCCACACGGGCGCCGCGGTCTCGCCGTTCCAGAGCGGCACCGAGCTCGCCCCGAAGGCGACGAACTCCGGGGTGTGGGAGTGGACGATCGCCATCACGTCGGGACGGGCCTTGTAGATCTGCCCGTGCAGGTGCGTCTCGCGCGCCTGATCGTTGCGCGGGCCGTGCACCGAATTGCTGTCGAGATCGTTCTCGATGAAGTCGCTCGTCGAGACGCCGCCGGGAGAGAGATACCGCGCGATGTAGTAGTGGTTCGGGTTCGTCCGGCTCCGCGCCGTCACGTGCCCCTGGCCGTCCAGAATGCCCGCCTCCGCCAGCATTCGATTCGCCAGCGTCAGCTCCTCGAGCAGCGGCTGCTCGGGGTGCGCGTCCGCCGCGGGCGCCGGCGCGGCCGCGGCGGCCGTTTCCTCGGCGCGAGGCTCCGACGCACAGCCCCAGAGCAGCGGTGGGCAGAGGACGACGACCGCGACAGCGCGGACCATCCGAACGCGAATCATTGTCACCTCCAGGCGGGGCCAGTATAGTACATCGCGCTCTGATCGCCGGCTGCGCGAGATCGCCGGACGCCACGAGCACATCACCTACATCAGCGTGGAAACGGCAAGCTCGGGCCGGACAAAGGCCTCGGATGGATCTGGTTCGTCGAGGACGGACAGCATCTGAGCCACGCGGGCTACGCGCTGTGGACGGACATCGTCCACCCGCACCTGCGCCGATACCTTGACATGGCCATGTGTCCATGGCTATTTTGAGGCATGAAGTCGATCGCCGCCGGCAAATTCAAGAACGTGTGCCTGAAGACGCTGGACGACGTTGCGGCCACCAAGACGCCCGTCGTCATCACGAAACGCGGCCGGCCGGTGGCGAAGCTCGTCCCCTACGTCGAGCCCGCCAAGAAAGCAGGGCTTGCGGGAAGTGTGTTGAAAGAGATCGGTGACCCTTTCAGCACTGGCGAGCGGTGGGATGCCGACGTTACTTGATACGCACGCATGGGTGTGGTGGGTCACCGAGGATCGGCGGCTGTCGAAGCGAGCGACGGCGGCGATTACGACCGCACTGACCGCGCAGGATCTCTGGCTCTCTCTGGTCTCGGTGTGGGAAGTCGCCAAGAAGGTCGAAAAGCAACAACTCGTCCTCGACCGTCCCATAGACCGCTGGCTCGATGACGCCCTGACGATTCCCGGCTTGGGTCTCTGGGAGCTGACACGTCCGGTTCTCGTGCACAGCTGCGAGCTGCCGCAGCCGTTTGACGGCGATCCGGCCGACCAGATGCTCGTGGCGACGGCCCGGCGCCACGCGGCGACCGTGGTGACGAAGGATCAGCGGATCCGCCGCTATCCGCACGTGCAGTCGCTGTGGTAGGCCCTGCGCCTCTCTGCCATCGACTCAGCACCGTGACGTTTTCTTCTTCGCGCGCGGCGACGTCTTCGCGGCACGCCTGCCGCTCAGCGCCTCCGACACGTCGTATGCCTCCTTGAGCCAGTCGGTAATCGGCGGCTCCACCTCGTCTCGGTGTCGGATGTGGATGATGTTGACCACCTTCGTCTTCGAGGCCTTGTCAACGCGGCGGACCTGCGGCGCCTTCAGCGCGCGGCCGAGGAAGATGCAAACCTCGAGGTACTTCGGCTTGGGCCGCACGAAGAAATAGCAGGCGGTCCTCGAAAACATGATCGAGTGGAGCGAGTCATAAATCCGCTGCTCACCGAAGGCTGCCGCCGTCTCGCGCAGCCGCTCCCACGCCTCGCGCAGATCGTCCGGCAGGTCCCTGGTCAGCGCCTGCTCGGTCGTCGTCCAGCAGTCGTGCGCCTCGCCCGGCTCGATCCACTGCTTGCCAGTGGTAGCATTCCCGCCCAGCCATGCTTCAGATTCTAGTGATCCTCCTTCTGGCGGTACAGGCGCCGACGGTCGTCGGCACGGCAGTCGACATTCCCGGGGTCGTCCGCGGCGGCACGCCGATCGAACGGATCCTCACGGGCTATGACGGCCTCGACGACCCGATTGGATTGACCGACGGCTCGCTCGTCTTCTCCGAGCCCGGCGCCCGCCGCATCCATCGACTGAATCCGCGGACGCTCGAGGTGTCGGTGCTCGTGGCCGAATCGAACGAATCGCACGGCGTGACAGAAGACCGCCAGGGGCGCCTGATCTCGGCGCAGGCATGGGACGGATCGACGCGCATCGGCATCATCTATCCGCCGGCAGCGGTCGCCACGCTCGCCGACCAGTACGACGGACAGCCGTTCAGCCGCCCCAACGATCTCATCGTCGCGCGCAGCGGCGGGGTCTATTTCACCGATCCGGGTCTCACGAAGCAGCAGGCCGAGGCGCTCGTGAAGCGGCTGGGCAAGCCGCTCGGGCCGCGGCTGCGGCCCGCCGTCTACTACGTTCCGGCCGGCGGGCACGCCGTCCGCATCGAAGACACGATGATTCGCCCGAACGGCATCCAGTTGAGCCGCGACGAAAAGACGCTCTACGTCAGCGACTCGAACGGCACCGAGGTGATCGCGTGGGACATCCAGCCCGACGGGCTCGTGCGCAACCGGCGGGCGTTCGGCACGCTCACCGGCCGCAGCACACGCGACAACGGCCTGGGCGGCGTCCCCACATTTGCCGACGGCATGACGATCGACAACGACGGTCGGCTCTACGTCGCCACCGGCGGCGGCGTCGAGGTGCTCAGCGAGCAGGGGCGGCACCTCGGGACGATTCCCGTGCGATGCCCGCCCGCCGATTGCCAGAACCTGGCGTTCGGCGGCCCAGAGAAGCGGACGCTTTTCGTCGCCGGCGCCGGCTCGCTATACCGCCTCGAGACGATCGCTCGCGGATTTACCGGACGGGCCAAGTAACGGTGCCGCGGTGGGCTTTGGAGCGTAGACATCGCGCCACATCGCTTCGCAGCGCAGCGGCGGTTGCCCCCGCGCCGCGATAAAGGAGAACGCCATGAAACGACGCTTCGTCACGGCCACGTGTGTGGTCGCTCTTGGATGCGCGATCCTCGGACCTCAAACGCCCTTTGCGCAGGGCGTCAACAATACGACCCGATCGGGATGTGCGGTGCTGCCCGGATGGGCCGAACTGAAGGCCGCACTCACCGCGGCGACCGCGGAGCCGAACGGCCTGTTGCAGAACCACATGTGGGGGACGATCGTGGATCGCAACGGCGTGGTGTGCGCCGTCGCCTTCACCGGGCCCGACCGGACCAACCAGTGGCTGGGCAGCCGCGTGATCTCCGCGCAGAAGGCGAACACGGCCAATCTCTTCAGCCTCCCGGCGGGCAGCTCCGGCGCGTTTCCGCAGGGGCTTGCGCTCTCGACCGCCAATCTCTATACGGTCGTGCAGCCTGGCGGGAGCCTCTTCGGCCTGCAGGAGAGCAACCCGGTGTCGACCGACGTCGCCTACAGCGGCAGTCCCAGCCGCTACGGCCTGAGCAACGATCCGATGGTCGGCGGGCGGATCGGCGGGATCAACGTCTTCGGCGGAGGCCTGCCGCTCTACGACAGCGACCGCGTGCTCGTCGGCGGCATCGGCGTGAGCGGCGACACCTCCTGCGCCGATCACAACGTGGCGTACCGGACGCGGCACGCGCTGAATCTGGATTACGTCCCGGCCGGCGTCAGTGGCAACCCGACCCGCCGCGACACGATTGTGTACGACATCGTGCCGCAGCCCGGACAGATGCCGGGGATTAGCCCGAGCGGCTGGGGGCACCCGCAGTGCTTCGCGCCGGACGTCGCGGCGGAGGCGACGCTGCCCGACAACCAATAGTCCTGGGCCGCCGCCTCCCACAACCAGAAGGGCCGACCTCGCCTCGACCTTGAGAAGCCCCGATGCGGCGAGGTCGTCCTACCGGGTCGCGCGAGCTCCCGTCCACTTTGCGCGGAGCGCGGCGCGATCGACGGCCTGGCCGCGCAGGTAGACGGCGTTGATGCGCCGCGTGTTGTGGATGTTCTCGAGCGGGTTGGCATCGAGGACGATGAAGTCGGCGCTCTTGCCGGCGGCGACCGTGCCGAGCCGATCGAGGCCGAGGATCTCCGCCGAATTGCGCGTGGCGACGGTAATCGCTTCGGCCGGCGTCAGGCCGGCCTCGACCATGAACGCCATCTCCATGTGCGCGCCGAAGCCGAAGTACTGCGCGCCGTTGGTGGCGCCCGCATCGTCGCCGAGCCCAAAACGCACGCCCGCCGCCTTCAGCTTCGCCACGCCGCGCGGCACGACGCCCGTGCGCCAGTGCGCCGGCGCGTCGGCCGGGATCTTGGGGTTCTCGAGCAGCCGGATGTCGTCTTCGGTGAACGTTTCGCGGAGCAGCGGATCGTCGATCCACCACGGCCGCGGGCCGAAGATCTGATTGCGCGTGCCCCAGAGCGTCAGCAGGACGAAGACGTGCGGCCGCTCCTTGAAGAGCGCGATGAGCTCGTCGTCGACTTCCTGACCGAGCCGCCAGGGCGGGTGGGCCAGACCGTCGATGCCTGCCCGCAGGATGGCCTTCACGTCCTCGCGGTCCTGCGTGTGCGTAATCGTCTTCAGTCCGAGCGTGTGCGCCTCGTCGATCGCCGCGCTGTACACATCGGGCGTGAGCTTCTTGACCTGACCCTCGCGGTCGTCCACCCAGATCTTCACGTAGCGGTCGATCTTCCTGTCTGCCAGCTCGCGCACGACCGCCCGCGCTTCGTCGGGCGTAGAGACCCCGTACGGCGCGTCGCGCAGCGGCGGCTGCGGACCGCCGTTCGGCATCGCCAGCCCGCGGCCCGCCGTCAGGAAGAGCGCCAGGCCGGGCGGCGGCGAGGCGCGGAATTCGTCGCGGAGGGCGTACCCGAGGTCGCGCTCGGTCCCCATGCTCATGAACGCCGCCACGCCGTGGTAGGCCTGCCGCTGCAGGTGGTCGATCAGGTTTTCGCGCGTGTAATTCTCGACGCGGAAGCTGGCGCCGCGGCGATAGCCGATGTGGCCGTGCGCATCGATGATCGCCGGCATCACTGTCCTGCCGGCGAGGCTCACACGCTCGGCGCCGTCAGGCGCCCGCACCTCGCCGGCGGCTCCGACCGCCGTGAATGCGCCGTTCTCGACGACGAACGCCGCGTTCTCGATCGGCGGACGCTCGTCGCCGACAATGAGACGGCCGCCTTCGAAGACAACTGCAGTCGACTGCGGTGCGGCGGGGCGCGGAGCGCACCCGGCGGCAGCCAGCAGCGCGGCGAGAATCAGCGCGACGGTGTGGACAGCCATTGTTTCGCGAGCTCGCTGAAGGTGGCCGCGCCGGTGATGCGGGCGAGCAGCTCCGGCGCGAGCGGAGGACGGCCGGCGACGTCGCCGTTCTCGCGCAGTTCACGGAAGATCGTGTCGCAGAGCGCCAGCGCGGCGCTCGACACGATGTTGGGAAAGATGTTGATCTTCATGCGCGTGCCAGCCAGCCGGGGCTTCGGCACGCCGATGCCGAGGAGCGGCACGGGAATCTCTCGCGCGATGCGATTGATCGTCTCGCCGCTCATCCCGGTCAGGCTGTTCATGACGACGTCGGCGCCCGCCTGCGCGAACGCCGCGCCGCGGCGGATAACGGTCTCGGGATCCTCGGCGACGGTGCGGCCGATGATGACGAAGTCGCGGTCGCGCCGTGCCTCCACCGCCGCCTGCAGCCGCTCGCGCATCTGCTCGACCGGCTGCAGCTCCGTTGTCGTCGGTCCGCCCGGACCGGCCCACGTCTCCATCTTCTTGGGATTGCGGCTGTCCTCGATGTGCAGCGCGGCGATCCCCGCCTGCTCGTACAGCTGCACCGTCCGGTACACGTTGAGCGACGTCTCGCCCGCCTGATCGGCGTCGACGATCGCGGGGATCGACACTTCGCGCGCAATCCGGCCGGCAATCTCCACCAGGTCGGTCGTCGTGATGATGCCCCAGTCGGGCACGCCGAGGTACGTCATCGACATCATGTTGCCGCCGATGTAGATGGCGTCGAACGCGTGCGCCTCGGCGAGCTTGCCCGCGATGACCGTGTACGCCTCGGGCGCGATGACGAGCCCCGGGCGCTGAAGCAGCGCGCGCAGCCGACCGGCTCGCGTGGCCGGCCCGGCCGCTCCCGTCTGCGCCGCGGCGCCCGCAACCGTCGGGGCGACGCCGGCCGCCACCGCGCCGGCCGCCACCGCGCCGCCCGCGGCCGCGCCCGCCCGCTGCAGAAAATCGCGGCGGGTCGATCCACTGTCCATGGAGACTCCTGCAGGCTACAGCCTGAACAAGTACTGCAGCTTGGTGAAGAACGCGCGGTTCTCACGAAGCAGCGCCCCGGTGGGATACATCAGCTCGTTGATCTTGCGCCCTTCGCGATAGTGGTCGTCGTAGCCGACGAAGAAGACGGTACCCGCGTTCACGCGATACGTCAGGAGCAGGTTCGCCGCGAACGTCCGGTCGAACGTGTTGTACTCGAGAATGTTGCGCGCCAGCAGCCGGTTCGTGAACTGGTAGGTGGTGCGGCTGCGGAAGATCTTGACGTCGAATTCCGGCCTGTCGGACCGCACGTCGACGAACCGGCTCGTGTTGAGGTTCACCTCCGACTCGAGCCGCGAGAACGGACGGACGTTGACGACCATATTGATCTGCCGGTCGGAGCCGAGGAACGGGTTCTCGACGAAGCGGATCTGGTCGCCCTGCCAGACCGAGCCACCGAAGCCGAACCGCCGGCTCGTGTTCATGTTCCAGCCGAAGTTGTACCGCGTCTTCCAGAAGTCCACCGCGCGGTACCGCTCCATGTCGCGGTTGATGTTGGTATAGACGCTGATGTTGTTGGCGAACTGCAAGTTCAGCCGTGCCCAGATCCCTTCGTCCTGCAGGACGCCGGCGTAGTCGTAGTTGCGCTCGTACTGCACGCGCGGCTCCCAGTTGATGATCCAGCTCTCCGGCCAGAACCGATACGCGAAGCTCCCGTACGACTGCTTCTGGTCGGTGCGGCGGACGAACCCGAGGTCGGTACCGAACTCCGGCTCGAGCTCGTTGTGCCGGATCTCGTAGATCACGTGGCGTCCCTCTTTTCGCAGCCGGAAGTCCATCAACGATCCGGTGGACCGCCTGCCATCGAGCGTCTGTCGCTCCGTGTTGAGGGCGGTGAAGCTCACGCGGTGGTTGGCGCCGATGCGGAACACGCCGTCGACCCCGCCGAGGCGGCTGTAGCTGTCGAGGAACTCCCGATCGGTGAAGATGGCGCCGACGTGCGACTCGGAGTAGAGGTCGTAGCGCACGCGGCCCAGCACGACCTGCGCCGACCGATCGAACGCCGGCGACAGCCGGTCATCGACCTTCCCCGGCGCCTCGTCGTCGGCCACCATGAAGCCGATCGAGGTCCGGCCGACCTTGCCGGTCAGCTTCGCACCGAAACGCGGATCGACGAGCGTGCGGGTGTGTACCAGTGCCGTGGGGAACGGCGCCTCGACCTGATAGATCTCCTGCCCCTCGAGGAAGAAGGGCCGCAGCTCCGGGTAGAAGACCGCGAAGCGCTGATTGACCTCGATCTGCGGCCGGTCGGATTCGATCTGCGAGAAATCGGGGTTGTAGGTGAAGTCGAAGACGAGGTTCGGCGTGACGCCGTACTTGACGTTCAAGGCGCCCTCCGTGAGGCCGTCTCCATGGTCGTGCTGGTGATGCGCGTCTCCCTCGCGCTCGATCGCCTCGGCGCCGATGGCGGTGAAGGTCGGCAGGAACTCGAGGTTGCGGCTCGTCGACAGGTTCGTCATCCCCTCGAGCACGCCCATCTGCCGGAGCAGGCCCATCACGTTGCGCGAGATCGGCGCCCAGACAACGCTCTCGTCCTTGCTGTCGATCGTGCGCTCGATCTGGAGTCCCCACCGATGAACCTCGGCCGCCGACCGTCCCGGATAGCGGAGGCTCTTGAACGGAATCGCCAGCTCCGCCGTCCAGCCGTCGTCCACCATCTGCCCGGACGACTCGAAGAGCGCATCCCATGAGGCATCGCCGGGCAGGCCGGATCGGGCGCCGCCGCTCGTATGGTTCTCGGGACGAATCTTCTGCACCAGACGCTGCCAGAATCCGGCGTTCGGACCGCGCGGGTCGCCGATGCCATTGACGATCGCGGCGCGCGGACCCGCCGCGCCGGCGCCCGGCCGCAGCCCTCCCGGCGCAAGCTGGCCGAACGACCCGAACGTGTCGCCGCTCTGCATGATCGAGTCGCCCTGCACCCCGTACCCATTGACCGAGAAGACGTACGCGCGCTGCTGGTCGAGAAACGGGTCGAAGTAGATGCGCACGGTGTCGTCGCGGCCCGTCTGGTCGCGGTCGACCCGGTTCGCTCTGATGAGTCCCCGATCGGAATAGTGCGCGTGGATCGCAAAATAGAGATTCTGGCTGTCGTACGCGATGAAGACTTCGGTCTGTTCGGTCGCCGGCGCGCCTTCCTGGGGACGCTGCTGCACGAACTGCGTGACCCGCGCCGCGTTGCGCCACACGGCATCGTCCAGACGGCCGTCGATATCCGGAGGTGTGTTCGTGCGCGAGATCGAGACCGTCGGACGACCGGCGACGAGCCCAACCGACTGACCACCGCCGGCAACAGCGGGATCGGCGCCGAGAATCAGCGTGCCGTTGACGGCCGCGTCGCCGCTGCCACCGCCGTTTCCCGAATCCTGACCGCCGCTCGCCGACTGCGCGTCCTGCGCCAGCGCGGGCGCGGCAGCGCTCCAGAGCGCCGCGGCGAGGATCGCCGCGGCCGACGTGATCATTCGCACGAGTTGTCCCTCAGCGTCGCTGCGACTTGCGGTACTGCTCGTACCGCCGATCGCTTTCGTTGAGATAGGTCCGCCACGGACGCGGGTCCGTGGAATCCCAGTACAACGGATCGCCCGGCAGGCGTTCGTTCAACAGACCGCGTTCGTCCATGTGGACCTTCGCGGACGGTCCGTTCGTGTCGGTGCAGGTGTTGTAGAGCGGCCGCAGTTCGGGCCGCGTGTCGGGATCGAGCTCGTAGCGGACGCGCGCGTGTACGGGCCGCAGCAGCACCTCGGGGTCGTACAGCGTGATTTCGCCTTCGATCCGGTTGCCCGCGCGCCGATAGCGCTCCACCGTCTCGAGGCCATCCGAGAACTCCGAGAGGCCGCCTTTCCAGCCGCGGATCTGGTTCGTGTGGATGATGAGGGCGTCGCCGTTCCAGAAGCCGATCGACTCGCCGTGCCACTTCGAGAACTCGGCTTCCTTCGCGCTGTGGCCGCTGCCGTCGGTATAAATCCAGCGGATGTAGTTCTGCCCGTTGCCGGCGCCGAGGATCCAGACGCGGTTCGGCGTGACGATGAACTCCTCGGCCTCGAGCGCGGCGAAGAAGCCGCCCGGCAGGCAGAAGGAGCCGGCGCCCCAGATCCGCCCCTCGGTGTACGCCTTCAGGTCCTGCACGAAGAATTCGCGGTACTCCGGCCGCAGCAGCGCCGCAACCGAGCTGGCAGGGTTCGGACCGCCATTGAGTCCCGACGGCCCGCCGACCCAGCGGCCGCTCCAGTCGGGAATCGTGTCCTTCGTGTGTTTCGTGCCGCCGCGCGCTTCCTTCAGCCACGCCTCGTAGTGCTCGAGCGGGGTCTGGAAGGGGTAGGGCGTGCCGAGCTCGAGGGCGCCGACCTTCCCAGTTCCCTGGGATCCGTACGGACGCGATGCGGCCGCCTGCCCGGAGTCGCCGATCGGCTCGGTCCCGATCGCCATGCCCCGGAGTTGGCCGACGGTGTTGTACCGGTAGTACGCCGGATCGGTCCAGAGGTCGCGGTCCTGACGGAAGTCCGGCGTGTTGAAGATGGTGCGCGGCTCCACTTCACCACGCACAGTCCGCGTGGTGGGGGCCCCGGGCTGCTGCGCAGGGCTTGGCGCGGCTAGCGCCAGACCCAGCAACAGCGCGGCACCTGGACGTACGAGGGTCGCGCTGGGCATCATGGCTCCGCCCCGCTACTCGTACGTCTTGCCGTCGGCTGCCGTAATCGTGAGGTAGTTGCCGCCCGGACGGCCATCCTTCAGCGGATTCAGCTTCACCGTGACGACGTCGCCGGGCTTGAAGGTCGACTGCACGATCCCGCGCTTGATCATGTTCGGGATGTTCGACATCTCGACCCAGTAGTTCTGCACCTCGCCGTTCTCGGTTTTGACCTCCACGTACAGGAAGACGTGCGGGTTCCGGAAGACGAACTCGGTGACCTTGCCGGTGACGGTGACTTCCTTCGCATGGTCGAACATCGCGTGCGAGTGATGTGCCCACGCAGGCCACACGGCGGCAAGTGCCAGCGCGGCCGCCAGTACGCCGGTCCGTTTCAGACGCCTCGTCATGCCGCCCCTCCGTTTCTCCTTTCGCCGCTGCGAGTCGTGCACCTCGCACGTTACGTACTACAGCAGGCCTCAGGAGAAAGCAACTGGCGCGCGCCGTCGCGCGATTCCCCTGTCCACGCACCTGTACTGTTATAGTTCGGTGGCATACCTGACAGTTCGGAGGGTCGCGCCGGTCCTCTGGTCAGGGCCGGCGCCGACAACGTCCACTCCGTCGAAGGGACGGTCGTGAGCTCAGTCGTCGATGCCACGGTCGCGGAACGCGTACCGCCCGGACGGCGAGGGCGGCGAGCACCTCTGGTCCTGTCTCCGAACGAGCCGCTGGTGGAAGGGGCCGCCGAGGCGTTCGAGCGGTCCACCCAGGCCCTGTTCGCAGGCGGCCACATCCATCTCATCGTCGATCTGGGCGCGGTCGGCCGGATCGACGACGCCGGGGTGCGCGCGCTGGTGTGCGGCTACACGACCGCCCAGCGCCTCGGGGGCAGTTTTCGACTGGCGCGGGCCAATGACGACGTGCGCGCGTTTCTCCACGCGACGAAGCTCGACGGCGTGTTTCCGGTCGCCGTCTCCGTGGAGGCGGCAGAAACGCGCGAGTGGCCGTGGGGGACGATCGGCCTCGTCGCCGGCGGCGCCGCGTTATGCGCCGCGCTCGTGTGGGGTGGCACGGTGCTGGTGGGACCCACGTCCGGCGTGCCGCCCGGGATCGACTTCGGCGTCAACGACACGGCGTCGCCCGCGAGCCAGCCCCTTCTGTCGCTGCTGAAGCTCGCCGCCGCCGCCGCCATCGGGTTGCTCGTCACACTGGTGCACCGGCCGACGGCGCGCGACCGGCGGCTCAGCCGATCGATGGAGCAGGCGCAGATCCTGTTGTGCATCGCCGGCGCCCTGGTCATGATCATCATCGGCAACAACCTCGCGCGCGCGTTCGGCATCGCAGGCGCCGCCAGCATCATCCGCTTCCGCACCCCGGTGGAAGACCCCAAGGACATCACGATTCTCTTTCTGCTGATGGGGCTCGGGATGGCAAGCGGTCTCGGTGCCTTTGCAACGGCGGGGCTCGCGACGGCCTTCCTCTGTGTCTGCTTGGTCGCGCTCGAGCGGTTGCCCTCGGATGAGCGACCGCGGGAAATGATTGTGGAAGTCGTGGCCGAAGGGCGAGAGTTCCCAGTGGTGCACGTGGAGAGCGTGTTCGCGCGCAACGCGATCATCTTCGAGCCGCGCGACGTCTCGCAGGGCAAAGCGACGACGGTCAAGTATCACGTGGCCCTCGACCGCCGGCTGTCGCTCGACGATCTGAGCGCGCAGCTCTCGCCGCCGGGCAGCGGCATCAGCTCGGTCGCGTGGAAGAACCCGAAGAAGGGCGCGCGATGAGCGCGGAGCCAGGCGGCCACGAACGGATGATCGTGGCACCCGAGGACCGCCGGCGGATGGTCGTGGGCGTGATCGACGCGGCGCGCACGCGGCTCGACCTCTCGCTGTTCCGCTGCGATGACGACTCTGTAGTCGACGCGATTGGGCGTGCGGCGGCCCGCGGCGTCCGCGTCCGCGCGCTCGTGACGCGACGCGCGAAGGGCTCCAAGGCCCGGCTCAAAGAGCTGCGCAAGACGCTGAAGATGCTCGGCGTCGAAGTGCGTCAGTACGGCGACGCCGTCGTCCGTTACCACGCCAAGTACCTTGTCGCCGACGATGGTCCGGCGCTCGTCGCGTCACTGAACTTTACGCGCAAATGCTTCGGCCCGACATGCGACTTCATGCTCGTCTCGACGGACCACCGGTTGGTGGCCGGGCTGCGCCATGTCTTCGAGGCGGACTGGAACGGCACAGCCTATGCGCCACGGCCCGGCACCGACGCGCGGCTGATTGTCGGTCCGGAAGAGGCGCGCACCAGGTTCACCGTGCTCCTGGCGCAGGCCATGCGGCGAATTCGGCTCATCGATCCGAAGATCACCGACCCGGCCATGCTCGTGCTCCTCAAGAGCCGGGCGGCCGACGGTGTCGAGGTCGATATCCGTGGTGCGAGCGGCCTCGGGTCGTTGCTCCCTCACGGCAAGCTGCTGGTCGTCGACGACGTGGCGGCCGTCATCGGCAGCATCTCGTTGTCGACGCTCTCGCTCGAGTTCCGGCGCGAACTGGCCGTGCTCGTCCGAGACCGGACGTGCCTGGACATCCTCGACCGGTTCTGGCGGTCGCTGCCGGCGCTCGATTCGCGCGAGCCGCTGACCGCCGCCTCGGCGGAGCCGGCACCGTGAGGACGCGTATCGCCGCGGGCGTGATGGTCTGCGCACTCGCGTCGCCAGCAGCGGCCCAGCAGCCGGATCCGGCAGCCGGGCCGCCCGACACCGCCGGTGCGGGGGCGCCACAGTCGGCAGCCGGCCGCAGCGGGGAGGGTCTCGTACGGCTCGCGTTTCCCGATCGGCCGTCGCTGCGCATCGGAACGATGCTGCGGGTGGACGTTCGCCTCCGATTGCAGGGAGATCTCCGGCGCCTCCCGCCGGGCGAGGCGGACGAGGACGGCTCGTTCGAGATGACGCGCCGCCGCTTCAGCTTCCAGGGGACGTTCCTCCGGCATTTCGAGTACGAGGTGGAACGGGAGTTCCGCCGGCGAAACCCCTGGCGCGACAACTTCGTGAACTTCGGCTATTTCGACGACTTTCAGATCCAGGCTGGCAAGTTCAAGCTGCCGTTCAGTCTGGAGCGCCTGACCGGGTCGACGGATCTCGACTTCGTCCATCGCGCCAACGTGGTGGATACGCTCGCGCCGGCCCGCGATATCGGCGTGACGCTGCACGGCCGCTTCCAGCAGCGTGCGATCGGCTACGACGTCGGGGTCTTCCGCAACGACGGTGAGAACGCCCGCTTCGGCCTCAACCCCGGCGCGGGGCGCACCTTCGCCGCGCGCCTGGCGGGGCGCCCGCTCCGCCTCACGCCCCTCTCGGGTGCGGCCGGCGAGATGGAGGTGGCGATTTCGGTGACGGCTGCCCGCCTCCCGGACGGGCTCAACTCACTGCGCGGCCGTACGACGTTCGGGCAGGTGTTCTTCAGTCCCGTCTACGTAAATGGACACCGCGTCAGGCTCGGCCTCGACGTCGACTGGCGACCCGGCCCGTTCTCGATCAAGGGCGAACTCATCCGCGTGAGCGACGAGCGCCTCAATCAGGGGCTGTTCGACGAGGACCTTCCACCCGTTATTGCACAGGGATGGTATCTGAGCGGTACCTGGGCGTTGACGGGCGAATCGAAGTTCGACAGCGGCATCGAGCCGCGCCGGCCGCTCTTCCGCGGCGGCATCGGCGCCGTCGAGCTGGCCGCGCGGTACGAGCGTCTCGGGTTCGGCAGCGTGGCGGCGACCGAACCGGAAGAGACGCACCCGCGAGCCGCCAACCTCCTCGAGACGAACAACCGCGGCTGGACCTTCGGGCTCAACTGGTACCTGAATCGCTGGACGAAGATACAAATGAACCTCATTCGTGAATCACTCGTCGCGGGGACCGGACGCGCAGCGGCGGGGCAGCCCGCGGCGTGGAGCCGCGTCCTGCGCCTCCAGTTTGCGATGTAGGCAGATGCGGTCACTCGGGTTCGGTCGCTGCCATCCGGCTGGTGCCGCGTTCCTCGTCCTGTGCGTCGCAACGGCCGCCGGCGCCCAGACCCCGCCGACCGCCGACGACCTCTTCGATGACGGCGTGCTCCATGAAATCCGCCTGACCATGAACCCGCGGGACTGGGAGTCGCTGAAGGCGAACTTCCAGCTCAACGACTACTACCCGGCGCACTTCACCTGGAACGGCCTGACGGCGCGGACGATTGGCATCCGATCGCGCGGCCTCGGCAGCCGCAGCGGGACGAAGCCCGGGCTGCGAATCGACTTCGACTATTACACGAAGAACCAGACGTTCGTCGGCTTGACCTCGGTGGTCCTGCGCAACAACACCCAGGATGCGAGCAGCCTGCACGAGCGCATCAGCATGCGCCTGTTCGCCCGAATGGGCGTCCCAGCCTCTCGAACCGCGCACACCAGGCTCTTCGTCAACGATCAGTACGTGGGCCTGTATCTGATCGTCGAATCAGTCGACAAGCGGTTCCTCCTGCGCCATTTCAAGGAGAGCGACGGCCATCTGTACAAGTTCGAGTGGAGCAGCGAGTACTTCTTCGAGTACAAAGGATCGGACCCGGCAGGCTACTCCCCGAAGCCGTTTCAACCCGAGACGCACGAGAAGGATCCCGATCCGAAGCCGCTGGTCGACATGATCGCCGCCATCAACCAGAGCCGGGACACCGACTTCGTCACCGCCATGGCGCCGCTCGTCGACCTCAGGGCGTTCGTGACCCAGGCGGCAATCGAGAACTTCCTGGCCGACTACGACGGACTCCTCGGCTACGCGGGCATGAACAATTTCTATCTCTACCGCCTGCAGCCGAGCCGGTTGTCCACCTTCATCCCGTGGGACAAGAGCGAGGCGTTCAAGAGCGGCGTCACGCATTCCATCTGGAGCAACATCTTCGACGTGCCGGAGTGGCGGCGGAACCGGCTGATGGATCGCGCCATGAACGACCCCGACTTCCGCAATCGCTACCTCGACACGCTGGTCGCGTGCGCCCGGATAGCGAGCACCGACTCGTGGCTCGAACAGGAAATCCGCCGTGCGTACGCGCAGATCCGGCAGGCGGCGCTCGACGACCCGCTCAAGCCGTTCTCGAACGAGGACTTCGAGCAGGAGGTGCAGACGATGCTCGAGTTCGCGCGGGCGCGTCCCGCGTTCGTGCTCGAGGACGTTCGACGCAGCCGCTGATTCATGCAGGCCGTGCTCGTCGCCCTCCTCCTGCAGATCGCCACGGCTCAACCGATCATCATGGACGGGACGGTGGGCGATCCGCAGGGAAGTCGCGTCCCGAACGCCACGGTGCAGGTCCAGGCTGGCGGCACGGTGGTGGCGGAGACCCGAACCGGCGTCGACGGCCTGTTCACGTTCGTGCTCATCGGCCAGGCGGGGCCGTTCCGGCTCATTGTCACGGCGCCCGGCTTTGCACAGTACGTCGAGGATCTTTCCGCGGCGGCTCCCGAGCCTCTCACGATCACCCTGCAGCCGGCGCCGTTCTTCGAGGCGGTGCAGGTGACCTCGACGCGGGGCGACGTGGCGCGGGCGGATCCGACGGTCACCGCCGCGGTGTTTCCCTCTTCGGAGCTGATCACGAGCGCGCCGCTGACCATCGATGACGCGTTGAAGATGATTCCTGGCTTCACGCTGTTCCCGTCGTCGCGGGTGGCGAACCCGACGACGCAGACGATGGTGCTGCGGGGCCTCGGCGGGTCCGGCGTCAATCGATCGCTCGTGCTCGCCGACGGCGTGCCGCTCAACGACGCATTCGGCGGGTGGGTGTACTGGGGCAAGGTGCCGTTGATGGCGATCGACCGCATCGAAGTGATCCGCGGCGGAGGCAGCGATTTGTACGGCGCGGATGCGGTCGGAGGCGTCGTCCAGATTCTGACGCTCGATCCCGTCCGCACGATGGCGCGGGCGCTCCTGGAGGTCGGCAGTCACGACACGGGGCGCATCTCGCTCTTCGGCGGCGCCCGGATGCGCGGGTGGAGCGTCGGCGGCGCCGGACAGTGGTTCACGACCGAGGGATACGTCCTGGTCGCGCCCGACGAGCGCGGCGCCGTCGAGCGGCCGTCTGGATCCGCGCACCGATCGGCGTTCGCATTCGCGACGTATACCAGCGGGACGGGCTGGCGGGCAGGGGCACGGGCCGGCGTCTTCTCGGAAGACCGCCGGAACGGAACTCCCCTGCAGGTCAACGATACCGACGCCCGACAGGCATCGGCCGAGGTCGCGACGCCTGTCGGCGCGGGGTTCCTGTCAGCGCACGTCTACGGCGGTACCCAGCGGTACGACCAGACATTCTCGACGATCTCCGCGGAGCCGCCGCGCGCCTTCGAGTTGCTCGATCGCAGCCAGCGCGTCCCGACCCGCATCGGCGGCGGCTCGCTGCAATGGACGCGAGACTGGGGTCGGTCGAGCATCCTCCTCGGCACCGAGGCGCGCGTCACCGAGGGTCATTCGAGGGAGACGCCGGCCGTCGAGGGGGTGACCGCGTCGACATCGAACGCCGGCGGCTCCGAACGCGTGGGCTCCGGCTACGCGCGCGCGTCGGTCGCGGTCACCGATCGGTTCACGGTCGTCACCGGGGCGCATGCCGACGTCTGGCGGGCCGCGGGGGACAACTCGTCGTTCGAGCACACCGTCGGCGCCTTCAATCCCCGGATGTCACTCGCCTATCGTCTCGGCGAGACGGGCCTGGCCCTGCGCGCATCGGTGCTGGGTGGATTCCGTGCCCCGACACTCAACGAGCTCCATCGGCGCGTTCAGATCGGCAACGACGTCACCCTTCCCAACGAGGCACTGAGGCCGGAGCGGCTGCGCATGGCAGAAATCGGCTTGGTGGCAAGCCGGGGGCGGGCATCGGTTCGAGCGACGGGATTCTGGAGCGTGCTCCGCGACACGATCACGGCCGTCACGCTGGCGACCTCGCCTGCGTTGAACATCCGCCAGCGCCGGAACGCCGATCGGATGCGGTCGGCGGGCGTCGAGCTCGAGGCGGATGTACGGCTGCCGCACGCGTTCTCGGTGGCGATGACGGCCGTGGTCCTCGACTCGCGGTTCACCGGGCGCAGCCACCTTCGCAACTACCGCGTCCCGCAGGTCGCCAGGTACAGCGTCGGCATCGGCGGCCGGTACGACGGACGGCTGTGGACCGCGTCGACGCAAATGCGTGTCACGGGACCGCAATTCGACGACGACGTCAATACGCGGCGGTTACGGCGCGCGACCGTGGTCGACGCGTTCGGCGGCCGGACGCTCGCGCGCCGGGTCATGGTTTTCGTGGCCGTCGAAAATCTCTTCGACGCCGACTACGACATCGGCCGGACTCCGACGCGCACGGTCGGCCTGCCGCGCGCAATCCGCAGCGGCGTGCAGATTCTGTTTCCGTGACGCGCATCACCGGCGCGCACGCCGGCACGGCGCGGCGCGCCGGCCCGCCGGCAGCCGTGTGGCCGTTCCTTCCCGTTCGAGTGCCCCCAGGTAGTCAGCCGACCGCTTCCGCAGGCGGGCGGCGTCGAGCAACTGCGGACCCGCCAGCGCCGCCGCCACGAAGCACTCCACGTAGCTCGCGCCGGCCTTCACGTCGCGAGCGCGTCCCGGCGTGACGTGGTAGGACGCGTCGGGCCGGGGCGCGAAGCGGAAGAGCTCGTCGAGCCAGACGCGCGGAAGGCCGGCTGCGACCGCGAGCGCCTTGGCGGTCTCGACGTATGGCGCCGCCACGACGGCGCGCCCCTCGAGGAGCGCCGGCCCGATCTGCCAGCGCAGCCGGAACGCGAGGTCGGCGGCGTAGAGAAGGGTGAGCGTACGCGCCGACAGCCCGGGAACGCCGTCGGCCGCCATGAGCTCGGTGAAGATGCCCGACGAATCCCACGCGCTCACCGGCGCGCGTCCGGCGCCACCGGCGAGGCCGCGCGCGACGAGTGCGGCGGCCGCCGCCACGCGCGGGCTGCTCCCGTCGACGGCCACGAGCCGGCCCCTTACCGGCCCGCTCGCACTCAGACCGCGGCGCTCCCTTCCGGTCATCACGCCGACGCCGCACGGGACGGCCGCCGCGACCCGGCGCCTTGATGGGCCAGCCAGTCCGCCACGGCCTCCACGTTCCAGTCGGGCCACGGCCGGCGCGAGGCGCGCTCGAAATGGCCGCGGATCTCCCGGTGTTGCTCGTTGATCGATCGTTCGGCGTCGATCGTGACGAAGTGAAAGATCATCGCGAGCGACTCGTACTCGCGGATGACGCGCGCGATGAACCGCTTGTAGCTCGCCAGCGGATCGTCGACGCCGGTGATGTCCTGGCCGGCCTCGTAGTACTTCGGCTGGCGCGTCGCACTGATTCGCATCCCCGACGTCTCGGGCGAAACAGAAAAATAGAACACGAGGTCGGGCCAGAGGATGGGCTCGTAGACGTGCAGCAGCCAGTCGAACGGCAGGCCCCGTGCCGCGTCGCGCGCGAGGCCCGTGAAGAGATATCGATCGGCCACGACGGTCGTCCCCTGCCAGAGCGCCGGCAGGATCTCGGTTTCCACCCGATGGCGGAAGTCGGCCGCGTGCAGGAGGCAGAACTCCTCCGGGCTCAGGACGTGAATCTGCTTTCGCACCTTGACGAGAGGCTTGATGACCGCCGACGAGTTCCACTTGGTAGTCGTGACGGAGATGCCTTCGCCCTTCAGCCAGGTCTTGAAGAGCTTGCGCTGCGTGCTCTTGCCGGAGCCGTCGGGCCCTTCGAACGCCACGAGGAGGCCCCGGCTCTCGTGACGGCGTTCGAGCAATTCACGCCACTTCCTGCGATCACGCTCGGTCATGCCGTGCCCCTCAATGGCAGACGCCGCTCCCCCGATCCGAGAACGAATGGCCGGCGACCGGCACGAATTCCCACTCGTACCCGTCGCCCACGAGCGTCAGCCTCAGCACGCCCCAGCTGGTCCCGTTGCGCACCTCGCTGTTCGGGCGGCTGGCGCCGAAGCCGGTCAACGGCGCGCCCCCGGTGCCGACCGTGAACTGGCGGATGCCTCGGGAGGGATCAGGGCGCCCGTCGGGATCCTGCGGAGCGAAACGCTCGTAGCTGTGGTTGTGGCCGTTGACGACCACGTCGACGCCGCCTGCATAGAGCACGGTCCAGACCGCCTGCATGTGAGGATTTCCGCCGTTCGTCCCCGAGCCGAACACGGGGGTGTGGAAGTACGCCAGCGCGCAGTGCGACGGATTCGAGGCGAGCTCGCGTCGCAGCCACTCGTACTGCGGTGAACCGGGAAACGCCGAGATTTCGCTGTTCAAGGCGACGATGTGCCACGAGCCCAGGCCATACCCGTAGTACCCGGATCCGCGCGGTCCGGCGCTCGGGCCGAAATAGTCAAAATAGCCAGCCGCGCCGGGCGTCTCGTACTCGTGGTTCCCCGGCGTCGGCCGGGTGCGGCCCCGGTGTCGCCCCCACGACGGGTCATAACAGTCGCGAAAATCGCGCGCGCCGCCCGAAGGGTAAGCATTATCGCCCACCGTGAACACCGTTCCGGGAATGCGGTCGAGAAGCGCCGCCGTCAATTCGGCCCCGGGCAGCCCGCACCAACCGATATCCCCGGCGCCGACGAACGTCTCGACGAGCCCCGACGGTGGCCCCGGGGGCAACACGTCCGGACCCGTCGGCGCCGGCGCGTCATTGCCACCACAGGCGCCGGCGATGACCAGGATGGCACCTGCGCAGGCGCGCCGCATCATTGGCGGTAGCTGGGAGCCGGCTGCGATTCTAGGAGGTCTCGAGAGTACTGGCAAATGAATGGGGCCGCGGAAGCGCGGCCCCATTCCACCTCACTTGGCGAGCGGGTTGGGGCGGACCTGGAAATGAACCGCCTTGCTCGTGGTGCCCTTCCCGCCCTCGTAGTGCCAAGGATTATAGCTGCCATAGTTCGCCCAGAGGCCGCGGCCTTTCCATCCGCCCTTGGGGTCGTCGATGCGCCCCTCGACGCCGCGATGATAGAACCCCAACGGATAGGGGACGCGCAGCACGACGAACTTGCCGTTGACGAGCGCGAGCAAGGCGTCGGAATAGGAGCCCGTCGCAATCGGCACGTTCCTGCCCAGGCCGAGCGTGTCGAATTGGTCGACCCAGTTGTAATAGAGCATGTCGGCATTCGACTCGTCGGTCACGCCCTTGAAGTTCGGTCCGGGCGTCAGGTACAGCGACCATCCCTCGGGGCAGTGCTGGCCGGTGGCGGTCGGGCCGTTCGTCACCTTGCACTTGCGCCGATCGAAGCTCGCCAGGTGGCTGCTGCCGGCGAGCGCCGTCCAGACGACGCCGTTGCGGTCGATGTCGATGCCGCGCGGCAGGTACGCGCTGACCTTCGAGCGGGGATTGTTGAACGGCGGCTCGTAGACCTCGGCAAGCGCAGTTTCCGCCGGATTCGCACCCGGCACCACGCGGATGATCGCGCCCGGGACGCCGGGCGCCGCCGTCCAGATCGACCCGTCGACCGGACTCGGGATCACGCCGTAGCTGCCGCCCTGGATCCGCTTGTCCTTGGTCGGATCGATCGGATCGTTCGGCTCGACGTAGGCGTCGCGCCGGCCGTTGCCGTTCGTGTCGATCACATACGGCGTCCATCCCTGCGCCCGCTGCACGTCCTTGGTCTCGTCGTACAGCTTCGTGTTGAACCACCCGAGCACCTGCCGGCCGGCGCTGTTGCCGCTGCTGAACCAGAGCGTGTGGTTCGCGTCCTCGCTGAACTGCAGATGATGCGTGCCGAAGCAGGTATCGATCAGCGTGAACTGCTTCGTCTTCGGGTCGTACAGCGAGAGATGCCGGCTCGCTTCATCGAGCGGGAACTGCCGGGCCGACGGATGGCTCGAGCCTGCCTTGCAGAACGCCGGGTTGTTGGCGGGATTGCGAATCGCGTGCGTGAGCCATACGCGCCCCGTGTGGTCCATCATCGGGTTGTGCAGGCTCGGCCGGCTCGCCCAGATGATCTCCTCGCCCCAGTACGGCGAGGGCTGCACGACCTTCTGCGGCGTGGCAAACGGCGTGTCCGGGTCGCGCACGGGCACGGTCACGCCCGTGGCCGTGTGCCGCACCGGATCGAGGATGTTCATCTCGGGCGCGCTGAAGCGCGAGATGCTGTAGACGAGGCCGTTCGCGTTGATCGTCGGGTTGCGTTTGTCGGTCGAAATCGTGTCGTGGACGAAGCCCCGGTCGGTGTTCCAGTCCCACAGGCTGATCACGACGTTGCGCTCGGCGCCCTGAGGCCGCGGCGGCGCCTGCGGCACCTCGCCCGCCGCGATCCGATCCGTCCAGTCGGCGTACATCGCCAGCGCGCGCGTCCGCCCCATGCGATTGACGGTGTTGTACATGTTTGCGCCGATCTGGCCGGACTGCAGGCGGCGCTCCCACGCAGCCACCGACGAATCGAAGACGCCGAGGCTCTTCGGGAATTCGCGCGTCGCCTTGCTGCCGATCTGGTGGCACGCGCCGCAGCGCATCTCGGCGAGCCAGTCGGCCTGCGTGCGCATCTGCGGAGAGATGCCGTTCCCCTTGTCGCCGGTGCCCGGGAACTCGTCCTTGGCGGGCGGCCGCGCGAGCGCGTACCAGTAGCTCGACGGGTAGTACTCGGCCGCGGCGCGCGCGTTCGGCGCCGCCGTCGCCGTGAGATTCAGCTGCCGTCCGGGCCGCGATTGCACCTTGGGCGAATCGACCAGCCCATACCCGCGGACCCACACCTCATAGGTCGCGGCCGGCAGGTCCGGCAGGACGTACCGCCCGCGATCGTCAGTGACGACGATGCGGGCGAACTTCGTGGGAAGGTCGCGCGTTTCGGCAATGACCCAGACGCCCGCTTCGGGGCCCCGCGTGCCCGAGACGACACCGCCGATGTCGTCGGGATCGATGGCGACACCGCCGCCGTTCACCTGCGACGCGCTCGTCGCGACGAGCGATCCGGCGATGAAAAGAAGAAGGGCCACGCCGAGCGGTCCCACCGACGACAGTCGCTTCGCCATATCGCGCTTCTCCTGGGTTGTATCAACGGTTGCAGCAACAACCTGACAGCCTTCCGCCCACGGTTCTGCCGGCCGCGACAACGACGCGGCCGGTCGCGTCTTGGAAGGACATGCCAGTCGCGGCCCGACGATACACCAACTAGCCGGCCGGTGGTAGCCGGTAGGCCGGCCTGTAGCCGGCAAGACGGCCGATACAATCAGGCTGATGTCCAGCGCGGATCGGCCCGCCGCGGACGAGCTGCTGCCGGCGGTCTACGACGAGTTGCGGCGGCTCGCCGGCGCGTACATGCGGCGCGAGCGTCCGGGGCAAACGCTCCAGGCAACGGCGCTCGTCCACGAAGCGTATCTGCGGCTGGCGCGCGGCGGCCGGCCCTGGACCGACCGGGCGCACTTTCTCGGCATTGCCGCGCGGGCGATGCGGCAGATCCTCGTCGAACGCGCGCGGGCGCGCGGCGCACAGAAACGATGGGCCGGCCTGGATCGCGTGTCCCTCACCGCCTCGCTGGCCGCAGGCGCGAACGCCGACGCCATGCTGCCCGCATTGAACGAGGCTCTGGAGCGGCTCGCGCAGCTCGATCCCGATCAGGTCAAGCTGGTCGAGCTGCGGTACTTTGCCGGCCTCGACATCGACGAAGCCGCGGCGGCGCTCGGCCTCTCGCCGGCCACCGTCAAGCGGCGGTGGGCGCTGGCGCGCGCCTGGCTGTTCCGGGAGCTGAGCGGCCAGCGATGACAGGCGACGCGCGATGGACGCGAATACGCGAGCTGTTCGAGCGCGCCTTCGACGAACAGCCGCCGGATCCGGCCGTCTGGCTCGACGAACGGGGCATCGACGACTGGCAGGTCCGCGAGGAGGTGATCTCGCTGCTGCGGCACCACGCCGCGGCCGGATCCTTCCTCGCGCAACCGGCCGGCGACGAGCTGTCGCGCCTGATGGCCGACGAACGGTCGCTCGAGCCCGGACAGGCAATCGGGCCGTATCGCATCGTCCGCGAAATCGGCCGCGGCGGGATGGGACGCGTTTATCTCGCCGAAGACACGCGGCTCGGGCGGCGCGTCGCGATCAAAGCGCTCGCGCCGGCGCTGACGGCGGACGCCTCGCATCGCGAGCGGCTGCGGCGCGAGGCGCGGGCAGCGGCCGCCCTGACGCATCCGGGCATCTGCACGGTGTACGCCCTGGAAGAGATCGACGGCGATCTGTTCATCGCCACGGAATTCGTCGACGGCCGGACGCTGCGCGCCGAGATCGAGGAGGGCCGCCGGCCGGACGCGGACGAGGCGCTGCGCACGGCGCGCGAGCTTGCCGCTGCGCTGGCGCACGCGCACGGTCACGGCGTCACCCATCGCGATCTCAAGCCGGATAACGTCATGCGCACGCGCGACGGCGGCCTGAAGATTCTCGATTTCGGCCTTGCCCGCCTCGATGGGACGCCGGCCAGCGTCGATACCTTCGTCACCCAGCCAGGCACAGTCGTCGGCACACCGGCGTACATGGCGCCCGAACAACTGAAGGGCGAGCGCGCCGACGCGCGATCGGACGTCTTTGCGCTGGGCGTGTTGCTCTACCAGTACACCTCCGGCGCTCATCCGTTCGGCGCCGGCACGCCGCTGGCGACGATCGGGCGCATCATCGACAGCGATCCGGATCCGCTCTACACGCATCGGCCAGATCTTCCGGGGTCGCTGATCGCCTGCGTCGAGCGATGCCTCGAGAAAGTTCCCGCCGATCGCTTCACCTCTGCGGCCGATATTGTGGCGGCCCTCGACGGCGGAGGGGCGCGGCGTCCGCGCGGGTCGATGACGATCTGGTGGCGCACGCACCAGCTCGTGGTGATCGCGACGTACTTTCTGGCCTGCGTCCTCGCGTGGCAGATCAAGGAATGGCTGGCCGGATTCACGACCGCGATCTTCATCACGGCGGGCATCACCGCGACCGTGGCCGGCCTCTTCCGCGGTCATCTGCTCTTCACCGAGCGCGTGAACGGCGCCGGCCTCGCCGCCGAGCACCGCCGCGCGATGCCCGTCACGCTCGCGATGGACGGGCTTCTCGGCCTGGTACTCCTCGCCGACGGCATCTTGCTGTCGGGCGCCCGGCCACTGCCGGCGGTCATCGCGATGGCCCTCGGCGCCGGCATCGTCCTGGCGAGGGTCGTCATCGAACCGTCCACGACGTCCGCCTCCTTTCGCAGGTAGGCGGAGGATTCAGCCCTCCGTTGAGCCGCTTCACGCCCCTTTTTCGCATTCCAGTGCAGGAGGGCAGCTATGACCTGCACGGCGACGATTGCACGTGGCGGACACATCCGGGAGAACACCAGCATCCTGGCGGGAATCGAAAGGCGCGCGCTGGTCTGGCTGGCGAGGCGGCTGCCGCGCCGGCTTCACTCCGACCATCTGACAATGCTCGCGCTCACCGCGATGGGGGGCGCAGGCGTCTCTCTGGCGGCGATGGCGCTGACGCCCTGGGCCGCCGCGGGCGTAGTCGTCTCGATGGCGCTCAACTGGTTCGGCGACAGTCTCGACGGCACACTCGCCCGGGTGCGAGGCCACGAGCGGCCGCGGTACGGCTACTACGTCGACCACGTCGTCGATCTGGCGGGCGCAATCCTGCTGCTCGCCGGGCTTGCCTGTTCCACGCTGACGGCGCCGCTGACCGCGATGTTCGTGCTCGCCGCCTATCTGCTGGTCTCGGCCGAGACGTACCTGGCGACGCATGCGCGGGGCATCTTCCGGATGTCGTTCCTCGGCGTCGGACCGACCGAACTGCGAATCCTGTTCGTGATCGGGACGCTGCGCGGAGCGTACGAACCATTCGTCTCGCTCGGCGGTCTCGGCACCGTCCGCCTGTTCGATCTCGGAGGCGTCATCGCGGCCGCATCGCTGATCGTGGTGTTCATCGTCTCGGCGGTCCGCAACGCGCGCGCCCTGTCGGCGGCGGAGCCAATCCCGAGCCGGACCGCGGAGGCCGCGTGACGAGCGCACGACGCGCCCTGGCGCTCGTCGGCGCGTGCGTCGCGCTCGCGTCCCCGGCGCCGGCCGCCGATCTGACACGCGAGACGATTGCCGCATGGAACCGCTACGTCGCCGACGTTGAAGCTCGGCGTCCTCCACGGGGCACACCGGTGCCCGAAGGCGTGATGATCGAGGTCCCGGGCGGGACGATCCATCACTGGCGCGGCGCGGCGGTCGTTCGCGGGGTCACGGTCGCAAACGTGGTGCACGCGCTCACGCATCCCGGTACGCCGCCGCCGCAGGACGACGTGCGGGAATCGCGCGTGCTTGAACGATCGGGGAACACGCTGCGGGTGTATCTGAAGCTCGAGCGCCGCGCGTTCGTCACGGTCGTGTACGACACGGAGCATCTCGTGACCTTCCACCACCCGTCGCCGACGCTCGCCACGAGCCGAAGCGTCGCCACGCGGATTGTCGAGGCCGGCGGGGGCGACCGCGGATTTCTGTGGCGGCTGAACTCGTACTGGCGCTACACGCAGGTGGGACCCGACGTACGGATTGAGCTCGAATCGATCTCCCTCAGCCGGGACGTCCCGCGGCTGGTGCGGCCCATCGCCGCCCCGATCGTTCAGCGCATCGCGCGTGAATCGCTCGTGCGCACGCTCGACTCGGTGCGGACGTTTCTGGAGCGCGGCGTCATGCCCGCTCGCTTCTGACGACCTCGGCGATGGCCGTCCTCAACGCGTCGGGATCGATCGGCTTGGCCACGTGCCCGTCGAACCCGGCCCCAATCGCTTGCTCGCGATCGGCCGCCGTCGCGTAGGCCGACACGGCCAGCGCCGGAAGGTGAGCGGCCCCGCGCGCACGTTCCTGTGCGCGGACTCTGCGGATCAACGAGTAGCCGTCTTCGCCGGGCATCCGGAGATCGGCGAGCAGCAGGTCAGGCCGCCGTCCGTCGATGGCGTCGAGCGCCTCGGCGGCGGATCCGACCGCGACGACGGCCGCGCCGTTCGATTCGAGCAGCAGCGCCAGCAGGTCGCGGCCGTCGGAATCGTCGTCCACCACGAGCACGTCGAGACCGTCGAGGGAGTCGCCGCCCATAGGCGACGATGCCGGCGGTCCCGCGTCCACCGCCGCCTCGGTTGACACTGCCAACGGCAGGACGACGATGAAGGTGCTGCCGCGTCCCTCGCCGGGGCTCTGCGCCACCACGCTTCCGCGGTGTGCATGAACCATTTCGCGGACGAGCGCCAGACCAAGGCCGAGGCCCGCCGAGGCGCGGCTCCTGTGACTTTCCGCCTGCCTGAAGCGATCGAAGACGTAGGGCAGGAACTCCGGACTGATACCCTGGCCGTTGTCCGAAATCGCGACTTCCGCGCTTCCCTCATTCGGCGTGATCGACACATCGACGGTGCCGCCGCGCGGCGTAAACTTGATCGCGTTCGACAACAGGTTCCAGAACACCTGCTGCAGCCGTTCGCCGTCGCACATCAGCACGACGGGATCCGACGGACGCTCGACGTGAAGCGTGATGTCCTTGGCGTCGGCGTCGGGGCGGATGACGTCGACGGCCGCCTCCACGATGGCCCCGAGGTCCTGTCGTTCGAGATTGAGCTCCAGTTTGCCGGCCATGATGCGCGACAGGTCGAGCAGCGACTCGACGAGACGCGCCTGCGCCTGGGCATTCCGTTGAATCGCCGCGACCGCGTGCGCCGTTCGGTCGGCGGACAGCCCGCGGCGAGCCAGCAGCTGCGCGTAGCCGAGCACGGCGTTGAGCGGCGTGCGCAGCTCGTGTGACAGCACAGCCAGGAATTCGTCTTTCAGACGGCTCGCGCGCTCGAGCTCGGCGCGGGCGGCCTGCTCGCGGACGAGCAGTTCTGCGCGGGTGTGCTCGATGTCCTTTCGTTCGGTGACGTCCGAGCAGATGCCGACCATCCGCTCCGGACGCCCCTCGGCGTCGGCAAACACCTGGCCGACGCCTTCGACCCACCGCACCTCGCCATCGGGCCGCACGATCCGGTACTCGACGTGGTGGTCGCGCTGATCGGCCAGGGCGGTAGAAATCGCCTGCAGCACGCGATCGCGGTCTTCGGGATGGATCTCCTTCCGAAAGGCCTCGAACGTGCCCGGAAAGGTACCGGGCGCGTACCCGTGAATGGCTTCGAGGCCGGGGGACCAGCGCACCTCGCCGGTCGCGATCGTGTACTGCCACGTGCCCATCCGGCCGGCCTGGAGTGCGGTCTGAAGCTGCTGCGCCGACTGTTCGGCCTCCTGGCGCGCACGATCGGTCTCGGCCCGGGCGGCGTCGAGCCGCGCCACGGCGCCCGAGGCCGCGCGCGTGCTGCGATACCAACCCTCGTTGAGCAGGCTGATGAGCGCGCCCATGGCGAGGAAGACGGCGAGGCCGAGCGCATCGGGCCGGCTGCTGATGGCAAAGGAGAACGGCGGCGGGATCCACAGGTAGTCCGCGATGACCGCACTGAGCGCCGTCGCGACGAGGCCGGGCCCGAGCCCGCCCAGCCACGCCGCGAGCATGACGGCCGGATAGAACGTGATGTAGGGGAGTCCCGCGCCCCAGACTGGATCCAACGCGACGCGCAGCGCCGTCGCCGCCGCCACGATGGCCAGAGTGAGCGCGTAGCGCTCGACCGCCGACCGACCCCCCTCAACCACGGCCAGCCCTGCAGAAAGATCGGACGATCCCTAGTTCGTCGACGGTGTTCCCACGATCTTCATGAACTCGTCGTGCGTGCCGACGCGGCCGTGGATCGGCACGTGCTGCCCCACCTCGAGACGCAGGCGCTGGATCGTCTGCTGCAGCGCCCGCATGCTCGGATTCGGCGTCGGGGCCGGGGCACCCTGTGCCGGCGGCGAGTACAGGTCGGCATTCACGAGGAGCCGCTCGCGCGGCAGGTGGACGACGACCATCGTCCCGGCGTGGTTGAGATCCAGCACGGGGTGTACGTCGAGCGTCCGCACGCCGTCGGTGATGACGTACTTCTGGTTGACCAGCTCGAACACGGGATCCCGCACGACGTCGGGATTGAGCAGGAAGAGCCGGTCGGGCATCAGCGTGCGCGGCGCCGGCGAGAAGTGCACCTTCTCGTAGAACTCGCGGTTGTCGCGATGCGTGACGACGGCGGCGCCCTCGGCCACGAACGGACGCATGCCGCCCGAGTGGTCGAAGTGATGGTGCGTGTTGACGAGATAGCGGATCGGCTTCTTCGGCGCGAGCTTGTACGTCTCCGCGATGACGGCAAGGCCGCGCTCCTCGTTGAGCGGCCCTTCGACGACCGCCACGAAGTCGCGGAATTCCACGGCCACGCTGTTGTGCGAGCCGCCGCCGATGTACCAGACGCCGTCGGCGAGCTTCTGCGACTCGACGCGCGAGAGCGGCGGCGGCGCCGCCTGTACCGCATCAGGCGCGCCCACGACCTGCACGGGCGCGTTCGCCTGGACGCCCGCGACCTGGATGTCCATCGTGTTGTGCCCGGGGTTGAGTCGATCGTCGCCCTGGTGGTGATGGATGACCGACGGGAACTTCACACTGCCGAACTGCTTGTACGGCCCGTAGCGCGTCTCGTACAGCATGTCGCCGAACACAGGGTTGCCCACGCGCGTCTGCACGAACTCGATCTCGTTGCGGTCGTTGATGGTAGCGGTCACCCGGTACTTGCCGAGCGCCGTGAACGAGACGTTCGTCACCTGACGTCCGCGCGGCATCGACGTCACCGACGTCGGGTTCGCGCCCTGCGCCAGCGCGGCTTTGACGAACCCGTGCGGCGTCATGATGATGTCGAGCTGGCGCTGCTCCGCCACCGGCAGGCCGTCGAGATAGCCGCGCACGATCGGCTGCGGCGTCGTCCCCTGCATGTTCCAGGCGACCGCGCCGTTGACGAGGAGATCGAGGCGCTGCTCGCCCTGGATCGGCGTGCCGCCGCCGCCGCGCGGCGGATAGTTCCCCTGGCGCCGCGTGATCTGCTCGCGCGCGAAGCGCGCGTTGAAGTCGATCGCTTTCGCGTAGCTGGTCACCTCGAACTTCGGCCAGTCGTCCGCCGGCGTGAAGCTCTGGCCGGGCGCCGCGTTCCACCCGCTGCCGGAAATCTGCAGCGTGGTCAGCGAATCGGCGCCGATGTTCTTGGCGACCGCCTGCAGGACCGCCCGGGCATCCTGCGCGCCCACGCCTCCAACCGTCAGCGCCAGCAGCGCCGACGCGAGAAGTAGCCTGGTTGCCACGTTCCCCTCCTTTCGCAGCGAGGCATCACTATACCGGTTTGACAGCGGGAAATCGCGGGGTATACCCTCCGACGCTAGAGACGAGGGGATCTCGATGCAGAAGCGGATCGCGTTGCTCCTCCTGATCGCCGGACTCTCCCTGCTGACGGCGCCGGCGCTCGCGCATCACGGCCGGGGCGCCACCTACGACATGAAGCGCCAGGTGTCGCTCAAAGGGACCGTGGCCGAAGTCCTCTGGCGCAACCCCCACATCGTGATTTACGTCGATGCGCCGGACGAAACCGGCAAGGTCGTCCGATGGACGATCGAGCACAGCAACATCACGACGCTCGCGCAGCAGGGGTACGGCCGCAACACGCTGCGCGCGGGGCAGGAAGTGACGGCCGTGGTCTACCCTGGCGCCGACGGCACGCCGAAGGGCCTCTGCGCGAAGATCGTCTTCCCCGACGGCCGGGAGATCTTCCAGCGCAGCCAGGGTGTCGACTAGTAGGCAGTCGGCAGTCGGCAGTCGGCAGTCGGCAGTAGGCAGTAGGCAGTAGGCAGTAGGCAGTAGGCAGTGAAGAGCACAAAGCTACTCATCTCGGAAGTGGGCCGCCTCAGGCGCTGGGCAATGGGAATGATTTTCTGCCTGCTGCCGACTGCCTCCTGCCTACTGACCGCCGCCGCACCAGCGGCGCAGGAAAAGTTCGATCCGCGCGATCTGACCGGCGTCTGGCTCCGCCGCGGCGGCGACCGCGGCATCGGCCCGAAGGCGCCCGCACTGACACCGGAAGGCGAGACGCGGCTGGTCAAGAACGTTCCCGCGCGCGGACGTGACCCGCGCGTCCGCGCGGCGGCGAGCCCGGCGGAGTCCAACGACCCGGCCTTCGCGTGCAACCCGAAGGGATTCCCGCGGATTCTCATCGACAGCGCGCACGACTTTCACGAGATGATTGACACGCGCAAAGGGCGCATCCTGCAGCTCTGGCAGGAGGAGCGCCGTCCCCGCGAGATCTGGCTCGACGGGCGGGCGATCCCGTCGGGGGAGAATCTCGACAACCTCGGGCCGTCGTGGTACGGCCATTCCGTCGGGCGATGGGAAGGGAACACGCTCGTCGTCGTGACCGTCGGGCTCGACGACCGGGCCTGGCTCGACGTCTTCGGCTACCCGAAGAGCGCCGACGCGCGCGTCGAGGAGCGCTACCGGCGCGTCGACGCCGAGACGATGGAGGTGCGGCTCACGCTGTTCGATCCGCGCTATTACACGAAGCCGTGGGAATCCGACGCGAAGATCTTCAAGAAGCAGCCGCGCGAGAAGGCGACGTTCGACGGCTGGTACGGACTCTTCTCCGGGCTCGGGGAACTGATCTGCGCGCCGATGAACGCCAATCCCGTGAGCAAGCGGGGGGGATAGAGATGATTCGTGACTTGCGACTGGTAATTTGCGTCCTCGTCGTCCTCGTGTCCCTCGGGAGCGGCGCGCTGGCCGCGCATCACGGCCGCGGCGCGACCTACGACATGAAGAAGCAGGTGACGCTCAAAGGCACCGTGTCGGAGGTCGCCTGGCGCAATCCGCACGTCGTCATCTACATGGACGTGAAGGCGCCGGACGGCACGGTCGTCAACTGGGCGTTCGAGAACAGCAGCGTCGGCACGCTCGCCCGTCAGGGGTACAACCGCAACACGCTCAAGGCCGGCCAGGAGATCACAGCCGTCGTCAATCCCAGCGCGCAGGGCTCGCCGCGAGGGATCGTCGTCAAGGTGATCCTCGCCGACGGACGCGAAATCATGTCGCGCGAGCGGGGCGACAACCCGCTCGACTAGCGTGGCAGACGCTCGCCGGGTCGACTTCCACCACCATTTCGTGCCGCCGCACCATCTCGAGGCGATCCTCGCCCAGCGCGAAAGCGGCCGCACGCCGCCCTGGTCGCCGGAGCTGTCGATCGCCGAAATGGAGAGGAACGGGATCGCGACCGCCATCTGCTCGCTCGTGCAGCCGGGCGTCTGGCTCGGCAGCGGCGTCGAGGCGGCGCGGACGCTCGCCCGCGAGTGCAACGAGTACGGCGCCCGCATGGTCGCGGACCATCGCGGACGGTTCGGACTGTTCGGCGTCATCCCGCTGCCCGACGTCGAGGGCAGCCTCCGCGAGATCGAGTACGCGCTCGATACGCTGAAGGCCGACGGCATCAACCTGTTCACCAGCTTCGAGAAGAAGTATCTGGGCGACGAGGCGTTCGGCCCGGTGTACGAGGAGCTGAATCGCCGGCGTACGCTCGTCTACGTCCATCCGACCCAGCCGGTCTGCTGCATGGGCCTCGTCCCCGGCGTTACGGTCTCGACGATCGAGTACGCCACCGATACGTCGCGCACGATCGCGAGCCTCGTCTACAGCGGCATGTCGACGCGGTTTCCCGACATCCGCTGGATCTTCTCGCACGGCGGCGGCACGATGCCGTTCCTGCTCGGCCGGTTCGAGCGGCTGGCGTCGGAAAAGAAGGATCCGTGGCTGAAGAACGGCGCGGCGCCGCTCCTCAGGAAGTTTCACTACGAGATCGCACAGGCGAACCACCCGGGGGCGCTCGATGCCCTGATGCGGCTGGCGCCGATCGACCACGTACTGTTCGGGAGCGATTACCCGCTGCGGCCCGCCTCCGAAGCCGTCGAAGGGGTCACCGCGTACTCGTTCACCGACGCCGAGCGCCGTGCGATCGACCGCGACAACGCCGAACGGCTCGTGCCGAGATTGAGGGAGTCATGAAACAACCGCTCACCGCGTGCGCCATGCTGACAGCGCTCTGTTGTGTCGGCTCGCTGCCCATGTTCGCCCAGGGGGCGCAGGGCAAGTTCGACCCGAAGGATCTCTCGGGCTACTGGCTGCGGAACGCCGTCCGTCTGCGCAACGCGCCGCCGCTGACGCCGGCCGCGCTCGAAGCCATGAAGGGGCGGATCCCCATCCCCAAGGTGCGGGTCCCGTCGGAGTCGAACGATCCGATGTACACCTGCAACCCGCAGGGCTTCCCCCGCCTCGTGTGGGAGGAGAACGAGCCGATCGAGTTCATCATGCTGCCTGATCGCGTGCTGCAGCTCTTTCAGTGGGAGCGCACGCTGCGCGAGCTGTGGCTCGACGGCCGCGAGCTGCCGCGCGGCGAACGGCTCGACAACATCGGCCCCGCCTGGTACGGGCACTCCGTCGCGCGCTGGGAAGGGAACACGCTTGTCGTGCTGACAACCGGCGTGGACGAGCGCGCGTGGCTGAACGACGACGGGCATCCCAAGAGCTTCGATGCGGTGTACGAGGAGCGGTACACGCGCACGGGACCGGACACGATCCAGGGGCAGCTCACGATCAACGACCCGAAGGTCTTCACGAAGCCGTGGGTCGTGCCGCCGAGCACATTCCGGCGCATGCCCGAAGAAGACATTACGTTCTTCGGATGGCGGGGCCTCTTCTCGGGCGTGACGGAAGCGATCTGCGCGCCGATGAACGAGGTCGACGACTACAACAGGCGCTTCCGCGACCCGGCGGCTCTAGGCAAGTAGGCTGACGCACAGCGCCGCCGTGACGGCGACGAGCACGTACAACCCGAGGTAGACGCGGCCGAGCGCCCGGACCTTGACCGCGTTCAGGTGCGCGCGCGTGAACGCGGTCACCATCAGCTCGCGGTTGAGCCCGCCGATCTGTGCCTCGCGCCAGCGGGCGCAGTAGTCGTCGAGCGTCGCGGCGCCGTCCCCCTCGACGAGCGGCAGCGCCACGCGCCCGACGGCCGGCGGCCGCGGCTTCAGCGCCGCGATCGCACAGACGAGGAGCGCGAGCGACAGCAGCGTATAGCAGCCGGCATACGCGACGATGAGCGACCGCCCCTGCTCGAGCGAGGTCAGCACGTCGGCGCGGGTGACGAGCAGTAGGTTCAGGGCATTGAGCCCGCCGAGGATCAGCAGCGCGAAGCGCGTCTTGCGATCGTAGAGCTCGGTCAGGTCGAGCAGACGATCGCCAAGGTCATTGAGCGCACGGTAGCGCTCCCACGGATCGAGCAGGCGGTCGTCGGCCGCGCGTTCGAGCGCCTTGAGCCGCCGGCGCTCGGACTTGGCGTCGTCCTGCAGCCGTAGAAACTGTTCGGGCATGGTCGGAATCAACATGGTGCGCTCACCGGCATGGTCTGCTGCCGGAGTCGGCGATCGCGCCTCCCGGCCACTGGTATAAACGCCCACTCGTACCGATCCGAACCAAGCGTCAGCCGCAGGACGCCCCAGACGCTCGCCCGCGCTTCGCTCGCAGGGTGGCGAGCGATCGGTTGCGTCAGCGGTGCGCCGCCGGTTCCCACCACGAATGGACGGATGCCGGCGGAGCGCGCACCGTTGGCGTCGACGGACGCGAGGCGCTCGTAGAAGTGATCGTGAGCCGCGATCACGAGCTCAGCGCCGACGCCGAGCAACAGCTCCCGGAGGTGGCGCATGTGCGGGTGGCCCCGCTCCGGAGCTGATCAGCGTGGGGTGCCCGATGCCCGCCAGACAGAGAAGCCGCAGGCGCTCCAGCTCCGGTCGCGCCCAGTCCGCCTGCGCCGACCCGGGTCCCGCGGCGACGTTGCTGTTCAACGAGAGGATGGTCCACTCGCCGACCGCGAAGCTGTAGTAACCGAGTCCGCGCGGCCCGGCGCTTGCCCCGAAGGCGCGCAGTTTCATGCCACAGCCCCCGCTGCGAGTTCGAGGAACGCCTGCTGACTCGAAACGGTCGGCTCTCCAGGGCGAGGATGCAGCCGGACATAGCGCCCGTCCGGCCGCAATACGCGTGCGCTGACGGTGTCAGCGAGATACGCCTCCAGAATCTCGGGTGGGATGCTGTGCGCCAGCGGCCGTCCGTCGATCGGCACCATGACCTCGACGCGCCGATCCAGATTGCGGGGCCGGAGATCCGAGCTGCCGATGTAGACGCGGGCGTCTCCGCCGTTGCCGAAGTACCAGATGCGGCTGTGCTCCAGAAACCGGCCGACGATGCTCCGCACGTGCACGCCCTCACTGAGACCGGGCACGCCGGGGCGCAGGCGGCAAACGCCGCGGACGATGAGGTCGATGCGGACGCCGGCTCGCGACGCCTGATAGAGCTGCCGGATCACCTCGCGATCGGTCAGCGCGTTCATCTTCATGACGATGTGGCCGCCCCGGCCGGCGCGGCTCCAGTCGATCTCGCGCGCGATGAAGCCGCGCAGGTGCCGGCGCATTCCGAACGGCGCCACGAGCAGACGGTCGAAGGTCGGCGCGTCGACGCGTCCGCCGAGAAAATCGAACAGCCGGGCGGCGTCGGACGCGATCGCGTCGTCACACGTGAGCAGCGCCAAGTCGGTGTAAGCCTGTGATGTCCCGGTGTGGTAGTTGCCGGAGGAGACGTGCACGTACCGGCGCGTCGTTCCGGCTTCGCGCCGTTCGACGACCGCCAGCTTCGCGTGCACCTTCAGGCCGACGATGCCGCAGGTGACGTGCGCGCCCGCCTGCCGCAGCGTGGCCGCCCATCGCGCGTTGTTCTCCTCGTCGTGCCTCGCGCGCAGCTCGACGACCGCCTGCACTTGCTTGCGGCGACGCAGGGCGTCGAGGAGCGCCAGGACGATCGGCGAATCGCGATCGGTCCGGTACAGCGTGATCGCGATCGACGTGACCGCGGGATCGGCGGCCGCCTGGCGGATCAGATCGACGACCGGCCTGAAGGCGTCGTAGGGGTGATGCAGGAGCACATCGCGCGCACGGATCGCCTCGAAAATGTCATCGCCATGGCCGACGATCGGGTTGCGCGGGCAGACCGGGGTATCGCGCAGATCGGGCCGATCGAGCTGGCTGATCGTCCACAGCGGCACGAGTCCGGGGGCCGTCGGCGCCGGATCGACCGGCGGCGGCGCGATGCCGTGTCGCGCGAGCGCCGGGCGGAGCTCGCGCTCCCAGTACGCGTGCGCCTCGGTCCAGAGGCGCCGAGCCTCGCTGGACAGGCGCGTCCGCCGCGAAAGCGCGATCAGATTGGCGCCGAGAATGGCGAGAAACTTGACGCGCTCGAGCAGCGGATGCCGCTCGTCGACGACTTCCTCGAAAACACGCCACTGAAACGCGAGCGCGCCTCGATCAGCGTCGAGGAACAGCCGAGCGGCGCGAGCGGGCGCTGCCTCGCCATCGAGCGGCAGTCTGACAAGATCGCTGTCCGGCGGAAGAGACAGCTCGATTGCGTCCGTGACAGGCGAAAAGGCCATCGCGAATACAAACGCGGCCTGGGGGGAAAGCGAACACGGCCAGCTGGTAGGCGGCCGGTAGGTGGTAGCCGGAACCTACCAGCTACCGCCTACAGGCTACCGGCCGCTAAGATGGTCAGAATGTGGCGCGCCGCCGAACGAAATCTCTGGCGTTGAACTTGGTCGGCTGCGGAAGCAGCCCGCCAGGGCGCCGGCGAAGGTACTCGTCCCACCTGGTAATGGCGTTCACCACCATGCCCTGTGAATGCCCCTGCGTGGCGTCGAAGCGGTTGGCGATCACTTCGAACTCCGCACTTGCATCGCGGTTGAACGCCCACTGCTGCGCGTCGGTGGCGGAGTGCCAGAGGCTCGTCACCTGCTGGTCGCCCACATTGGTCTGCGCGAACCCCTGACGGAGCTGCACGAGCCCGCCCGCCGGGAGCCGGTCGGCACAGGCGCGTGCGACCGGCTACCGTCGACAGGCGACCGGCTCGTCGTCAGAAGGTGGCTCGGAAGCCGAGCTGCAGCATGCGCGGCTGGTACGCCACGTTCTGGTTGAACGACGGCTTCCCGTACTCGGAGCTGCCCTCGTTGACGACGTACGAGCCGTAGTTCGCGCGGTTGAACAGGTTGAAGACTTCCAGAATCCCATCGATCGCGACGCGGTCGGCGATCGGCACTCGCTTCTGAAGGCGCACGTCCACGCGGTGGATTGGCTCACCGACCAACCCGTTGCGCGGCAGCAGCGAACCGTCCGCGCGGAGCCGCAGGCTCGGGGCGGCGCCACCAACGCCTTCGTTCCGCCGGTCGACGCCGGTCGTCGTCACGTAGCGCTGGCCGGAACCGTAGAAGTAGATGCCGCTGACCTGCACACCCGCGCCGACCTCCCACAGCCCGTTGACGACGGCGCGATGCCGCTGGTCCCCCGTCTGCCCGAAGCCGCCCGCGACATAC
>Ga0073934_10001092_pt1 | contig 69009 bp, 62 predicted proteins | sample LarsenN4metaG_FD_76834 | JGI IMG/M metagenome (GOLD analysis project Ga0073934, IMG submission 76834) | Hot spring sediment bacterial and archeal communities from British Columbia, Canada, to study Microbial Dark Matter (Phase II) - Larsen... ... | reverse complement strand
GTCGTCGGCCTGGCGGACGCTCGGCAAAATCTCATCCCGTTTGGCGAGGTCCATTGACGTGATGATCTGCGGCTTGTCGTTCCAAAGGTTGACGCCGTATTGGACCCGGAGATCGCCGCCGCGCAGGATGTGGCGCGTGCCCACACCGTACTGGCGCAGGAACTGCAGGCAGGCTTCACCGAGCGGGTTGTCCGGCAGGCGGGTGACGAAATCCGCCTCGACGCCAAAACCAGCCAGCGAGACAGCGACGTTCGACTCGCCCCCGCCGTAGACCACATCGAAAGCCCTGGCCTGGGTGAAGCGCAGCTGACCGGGCGGCGAGAGCCGCAGCATGATTTCTCCGAATGTGACGACTCTTGGCATGATGTCCTCTCAAGATCCGACCCACGAATTACGCTGCGGCGAATGAATTTTCGCGCAGAGTGTTTGATTTTTCGTGACATTCGCCATCAATTCGCGCCATTCGCGGACACCTTCCCCCAGCAAGGGGTAGGGTCTTAGAAGCGCGGGACGTGAAAACCGCCGTCGACATGGATCACTTCACCGGTCGAATAGGGCAGCAACCCCAGGGCGATGGCCGCCACTGCCTTGCCCACATCCTCCGGCGTACCCCATCGACGCAACAGGGTCATCCCCTCCTCGAATATCAGGCGATCGTACTTAGCCTTGACGCCGGCGGTCATATCGGTGGCAATAACGCCCGGGCGGACCTCGTAAACGTTGATGCCGAATTCGGCCAGCCGCGCCGCCCAGAGAGCCGTCATCATGCTGACGCCCGCCTTGCTCAGGCAGTACTCGGCCCGGTCGACGTTGCTGGCCGAAGCGCTGATGGAGCTGATATTGACGATCTTCGGTTCCCGAATGACGCCGCGCTCCAGCAGGGCGATCATTGCGTTGGCGACGCGCTGCGTCAGGAAGAACGGTCCTCTCAGGTTGGTGTCCATGACCTCGTCGTAGCTCTCCTGGCTGGTGTGGAGAATATCGGCGCGCTGGCGGGGGGCCACACCGGCATTGTTCACGAGCAGATCCAGCCGGCCAAAACGGTCGAGCACTGCCTGCACGAGCCTTTCGTGCTCTTCGACCCGCCCGATATCGGCCTGGACGGGGTAGCCCACGCCGCCGGCGGCCTCCACGGCGGCCTGGGTCTCCTCCGCCGCGGCCTGGTCGACCCGATAGTTGATGACCACCTGCCAGGCGTACGTCCCCAGGGCGATGGCGATGCCGCGCCCGATGCCCCGGCTTCCGCCTGTGACCAAGGCCGCTCCCGCGCCTGCCATCACGACTCCTTCGCCGCGGCGGGAGGCGCAGTCTCAGACAGGTTGGGGCTCCCTGCCGGGGGGGAGGGCTCTCGCCCAAGGAGATTCAAAGCGCGGTCAAGCGCCTCCACGAAAAAGTACTCGCCCCACATCACGCTCTCATCCACGCCCAGGTTTTTCGGATAATGATAGACGCCGTGCTTCAGAATGCCTTCCCAGCGGGAACCCTGCTGCTTTCCCCCTTCCTTTACGGATTTGGGGCCGCTCTCGTCGATCGCCAGGTAGGCCGGACCGGTCAGCGTGTGCAGGATGATCAGGGCTTTCTGGAGGTAATGATCAGCGTGGAGGGGGTCCTGCACCAGTTCCGCCAGGTTGAGCAGACCGCCCGCGGCGATGGCAGCCGCCGAACTGTCGTACAGATCTGACTGGGAAGGATCATCGTAATCGTTCGGCGGCACACCCGGCCCACCCGGCGCCCCTTCATCGAACGGCGTGTTCCTCAGGTAGAAATCAGCGCACAGGCGCGCCGTATCGAGATAGCAGATCTCTCTGGACAACCCGTACGCCGTGCCGAAGCCGTACAGCGCCCAGGTCAACCCGCGCGCCCAGGTCGAATCGCCCCGCCAACCCTGCTGGGTGGACTGGCGGAGGAATTCGCCCGTCGCGGTGTCGAAGAGGCCCTCGTGGGCGGTGCTCCCGTCGCCGCGCACCAGGTAGCGGCGCGTCGTCCGGCAGTGCCGGTGAGCTTTTTCCAGCAGGTCCCGATCCCCGGCCTGCTGGGCCGCGTAGAACAGGATGCCGACGTTCATCATGATGTCGATAAATAGCGATTCCTCGGCCAGGAAGGAGTGCAGGTAGCCGCCTTTCTCCTGAAAACGCAGCCCCAACGTCTTCCCGGCTGCGATCACCACCTGCCGGATGGATTCGTCGCCCGTCAGATCATACCAGCGCTTCCAGGTCGGCCAGAACAGAAAACCGAGGTCGTGGACCTGGCGGTCGTGCTTGCGTCCCTCGATCAGGCGGGAGTAATGCTCGGCCTGGGCGCGCCACCACGGATCGCCGGTGCGCCGATGAAAGATCCACAACATTCCGCCCAGGAAGCCCTCGCACCAGTTGGTCCAGGCTTCACCGCCGTGCTCCCAGCGGCCTCCCACCGTATATACCGGGAAATAATCGGGATGGGCCTTCAGAAGCCGGCGCACCTGACCCTGGGCAAAATCGAAGGCGGATTCCAGTCTGACTCGAAGCGGAGCGCCTTTCCATCCCATGGTCTGATGCCTTTTCTTTTGAGTGTTCGCAGATACATTTGACCTCGGAGCACGGAGAAGATCACAGGTCTTCTCTCCTCACTGCTCCTGGTTCAAATCTTTCGTCTGGCCCAGCCAGCGGTCCCGCCCAGCGACCAAGGCCTGCAGCTTGGCATCGGCCACGCTCCGCGGCAGCATCCATAAGCCGCAGTCCGGGTGGACGTAGCGGATGCGCTCAGGGCCAAGCACCTGAGCGGCGCGATCGATGCGCCGCGCCACCTGGTCGGGAGTCTCGACCTGGTTATCCTTGATGTCGATCACGCCCACGCCGATCCCGATGCGAGCATCGATCCCGCGCAGGTACTCCAGTTCCGCCGGGTCCCGGCGCGCCACCTCCAGGACGACGTGGTCGGCGTGCAGCAGGTTGATGAACGAGATCAGGCGTTCGTAATGCCCGCGCTGGATGGTCTGCCCGCCGTAATTGCCAAAGCAAAGATGCACAGCAGGCAGGCCCCTGACGCGATCCAGCACCAGGTTGATCGCCGCGGCGGCCCACTCGGCATCTTCTGGATGCCCGGTCAGGTTGGCTTCGTCGATTTGGACGACCTCCGTCTCCAATTCAGCGACCTGCTTGGCCAGCACGCGGGCGATGGCCATGGCAAGCTCCCGGCGGTCGCCGTAGTGCCGGTCCAGCAGCACTTTGGACAACATGTATGGGCTGGTTACCGTGAACTTGGTGCGGGAGCGGGCGACTTCCAGCAGAGTCTGGGAGGCCTTCGGCAGGTTCAAGGTCCCCGGGCCAATTGGGCCGAGGACGACGCCGGCCGGCTCGGCGCGGTAGGCCATTCCCACCACCGAGCGGAACTCCTGCTCGTCGGCCCGCGAGAGCTGCGCCTGGATGCCGCTCATCTGGCCGACGAAGTAGTCGATCATGCCGTTGGTCTCCGGATGGTTCAGGTCATAGCGGTACAGCTCGCCGTCCGCCACCACGTCGATTCCGGCCAGTTCCTGCGTGTGCACCACAAGCAGCGTGGCGTCGCGCAGGCCAGATTTGGTGGGATGAGCGCGCAGCCACTCCGGCACCGGGTAGCTGCCGACGACAGTGGTCTGGATGGGTGGTTTCTTTTCTACCAAAGACGATACCTCCTGTCACTGGGCCTGGCGGCCAGCCTCATTTAGAAACGGGTACCTGAAAGCGCTCGGACAGAGCCTGGAGCACTTCGTCCGTGGTGGATACCCAACCAAATTTGTGCGCCAGGTTCTTCAGCGTCGCCGCGTGCAGGTCGGGGATGTAAGACGAGACCGCATCGGAAACCACGGTTGTCTTGTATCCATGGTGGAAAGCCCCGCGCGCGGTCTCTTCGACGCAGATCTGGGTCACCGTGCCGGTCACGACGAGGGACTCGACGCCAAGCGAATGAAGGATATCATCCAGGTTGGTGTTGTAAAAGGCCCCATAGCCATATTTGTCCACGATGTAATCGCCCGCCTGAGGGTAGAGCTCCTCGATCACGTCCGCGCAGTCGAGGGTCTTCCCGACGTCGGCGTAATAGCGCAAATGCCCCCGCTGGCAGGCGAGAGTCGGCGGCTCCAGCTCCGGCGACCACTCATAGACCAGGGTGTGCCCGGGCCCGGCAATGAACCGGGTATAAATGATGGGTAACCTTGCTTCCCGGAAGAAGGAGATCAGGCGCTGGTGGTGCGGGATGGTCTCCCGGGCGTCGGGCACCTCCATCGGCGCGCCCTTCCGCACGAAATCGTTCTGCATATCGACGATGACCAGGGCCGGCTTCTCCCATCGATCGACGGTCATAGACACCTCCTTTATCGGAATCAATCACAAAGTAGGGGCACAGGGGTTTCGCGCCAGATCGACGCTCAACGTCCTCGCGCTGTGCCCCTGCTAATCCAGGCCGCAGAAGCGCAGAAAATTGCCCGCCAGCATCAGCTCCAGCTCTTCGTTCGAGATCGGCGGCATGCCCAGGCGTCTAGCATCTTCGTTCATGGTCAGGAAATTCTCGACCAGCACATCCAGCGTTTCAAAGCAGGGATAGTCCGTGCCCCAACAGACCTTGGTCAGCGGAACGCCCCAGCGCCGGCAGCGGTCCAGGAAGCGGTACATCTCTTCCCGCGTCAGCAGGCTGTTCGTGAAGGAGATATCCATGTAAAAGTTTGGGTGCCGCTCCACCAGCACGATGCACTCGTCCAGCCATGGCGCGCCGGCGTGGGTGACCAGCAGCCTCAGGTCCGGAAAGGCCCGGCCGATCTTATCCAGCATGTGCGGCCGGCCCAGTTCCAGCGGGGCGTAGCGGGCCGGCGTCGAGGACTGGTGGACCATCACGGGGATGCCCAGCTCCAGGGCTTTCTCAAAGATGGGGAAGGTGAGCGCTTCGTCATCGACCGCGTAAAGGTCGTACATCGGGTAAAGCTTCAGCCCGGTCAGTTTTAGGTCGACGATCATGCGCTCCAGCTCGGCAACGGCAGCTTCCACGCCGCGATAGCGGGGGTTCACTGCGCCAAACCCGATGAACTTGTCCGGCCACCTGCGCACCAGGCTGGCGGTGTAATCGTTCGCCTTGTCGATGCTGGGTTCGCCAGGAACGTCGGTAATGCCCGCCAGGTCGAGCGTGCCGCGCATCCCGTACGGCGTGTAATCGGAAGGGGCGACCGTCATCAGCTGGACCTTCCCGATGCCGGCCTTCTCATGATCGGCGATGGAAGCCTCCGGGCGGATCGGGGCAAACAGCCAGGTGCAGCAGTCGTCCCAGTCCGCCTTGGTAGGGATGCGGTCGGAGGGCAGCAGGCCCCGGGCGCGGAAGTTGCCGCGGCACAGGTCTTCGTAGAATCGCCGGCCATCGATTTCGCTGCCGGCGGACAGGATGTGGGTGTGGCAATCAATGATCTGCACTGCGTCCTCCCGGTCACGCGGGAACAGCTTCGAGCTGCGCGGTCAGCTCCTGGATGGCCTGGTCGGAGGTCTGCAGGCGGGCCAGCTTGCGCCCGAAGATGTCATACATGGCCTGCAGGATGTTCGGCCAAATGGTCGTGATGCAGTCGGTGAGGGCAGTCACGCGGTAATCCCGCATGGCTGCGCTGAACAGCGTGGCGCCCAGGCACAGGTCCGCCATCATCCCGGTGAACATCAGGTAGCGGATGTCGTGCGCCCGCAGACACAGGTCGAGGGGAGTCCCGTAGAATTTGTCCAGGGTGTAACCCTGGATGACCGGCTCACCCGGGAGCGGCTTCAACTCATCGATGGTCGCCGGGTTCTCGGGTCCGGTCGCGCCGATGACGCTGTTGCTCGAGGGAAGACCCCACCCCGTCGGCTGCCCGGGCTCGGCGACCAGGTGCTCCGGGCCAAACGGGTCCACCCGCAGGCAGGGGATCTCGGGGGCCGCCACGAACTCGGTGAACACCACCAGGATGTGGTGATCCCGGCAGAAGTCCACCATCTTCTTGATGGGCGGCAGGATATCCCAGGATGTGGGGACGCACAGCGAGGCCTCCGGGTGCATGAAGCTGGTCTGCATGTCGATCACCATCAGCGCCGTGCGTTTCAGGTCGTAGCGGTGCACCTCGTCGATGCGGGCCATCTTGCGAGCCACAAGTTCGTCATGTGTGAGCATGGGGATTTACTCCTTTCTGAATGTCAGGAACTGTTGCGCAGCCTGTAAACTGCCACTGCCAGGACGATAATCAGCCCCTTGGCAACTTCCTGGTGCCAGAAGCGCAGGCCAAGCTGATTGAAAACGTTGCCCAGCAGGACCAACACCAGCACGCCTGCAATCGTTCCGTACAGACCGCCACGCCCGCCGCCCAGCACCGTTCCACCCAGCAGTACTGCGGCGATGGAGTCCAGCTCCAGGCCGGGGCCGACGGTCGGATCGCCGCTGCCCATGCGGCTCGTCAGGAACAGGCCGGTAGCGGCGGCCAGCACACCGGAGATCATGTAGCTGAGCGCCCGCACACGGTCCACCGCGATGCCGGAGAGACGGGCGATCTCGCTGTCGCCGCCTACCGCATAGAGATGACGCCCAAAGGAAGTGCGGTACAAAAGGACCAGCGCCAGCCCCACGAGACCCGCCAGCCAGATGGTGGAAGTGGGGATCGGGCCGACCTGCCCCGTGGACAGAGCATACAGATTTCGGGGAATGATCCCAATCGGTTCGCGGGTGTAGATCAGGGCCATCCCCTGGCCGATCACCATGATCCCCAGGGTGGCGATGATCGGCACGACGCGTAGCTTGATGATCACGAAGGCATTGACGATCCCAAACAGCAGCCCGACGCCCAGGCACAGCAGCGCAACCGGCAGCAGCCTTTCATTCATACCCAGCATCATGCCGGCCGCGTAAACATTCGCCAGGGTGACGACGGAGGACACGGACAGATCGATCCCGCCCGACAGGATGACCAACGTCTGGCCGACGGCCAGCATCATCGGGATGACCATCTGCCGCAGCAGGTTCGCCAGGTTCGGGAGGCTGAAGAATTGCTCCGAACCAAGCATCCCAAGCAGGGCCAGACCAACCAGGACGACAAAAACGATGTTTTCGGACAGGCGCAGGGAGGACAGGCGGGCAGAAATTCCAGAGAGGAGCCTCTGGACTTTCGTGCGCGCCTCGCCCCTCTCCTGGCGCACCTCCCGGCCGGCGCGCTCCCGCTGGGTGTCGACGTTTTGGTAAGCCAGGGCCAGCACTGCCTCTTCCGTGGCTTCCCTGGCAGAGAGCTCGCCGGTGATACGCCCGCCGGACATCACGACGATCCGGTCGCTGAGGTTGAGGATCTCCGGCAGTTCGGAGGAGATCATCACGACGCTCTTCCCCGAATCTGCCATGGCGCGGATCAGGTTGTGGATTTCCGATTTCGCGCCTACGTCGATGCCGCGCGTCGGCTCGTCGAAGAGGATCACGTCCGGCCCAACATTCAACCATTTCGCCAGGACAACTTTCTGCTGGTTGCCGCCGCTCAAATAGGTGACCGGTTGCTCACCGTTCGCGGTCTGGATGTCGAGCTGCTGCACCGAAGTAGCAACCATTTCCCGCTCGGCCCCCCGACGGACGAAGCCGAGCTTTTGAAGCCGCCGCAGGCTGGGGAGCGAGATGTTCTCGCGCACGGTGTGCGCCAGGATCAGGCCGTGAGATTTTCGGTCCTCCGGCACCAGGGCCAGGCCTTTCCGGATGGTCTCGCTCGGACCACTGGCGCGCAGCGGTGCGTCGTTCAAGATGATCGTCCCTGCGTCGACCGGGTCGGCGCCGAATATGGCCCGCACCAGCTCCGTACGCCCTGACCCGATCAGACCGGCGATCCCCAGGATCTCGTTCCGGCGGAGCACGAGGTTGATGTCGCTAAACACGCCGGCCCTGGTCAGGCCCTTCACCTCCATCACCACCCCGTCCCCGCGCTTCGCACGCGAGCCGGCCGCAACTTCGATCTCCCGGCCAACCATCATCTGGATCAACGTCCGGCGGTCCACGTCCTGGACTGCCAGAGTCCCGATGGTCCTGCCATCCCGCAAGACTGTCACGCGGTCGGCGATCTCCAGGATCTCCTCCAGGCGGTGCGAGATGTATACGACGGTGACCCCTTTTTCCTTTAACGCCCGGATGATTTCGAACAGGCGCTGCAGCTCGTGTTCAGCCAGGGAAGAGGAAGGCTCATCCATGATGAGCAGATCGGGGTCATGCGATAGGGCCTTGGCGATCTCGACCAGCTGGCGCTGGGCAGGCGACAGGCGGTGGACAGGAGCGCGCGGCCGGATGTCCCCGTCGAACCGGCTCAGAATCTCCGCCGCCCGCCGCTCCATCGCCTCGAAGTCCACCAAGCCGGTCTTAAGGCGCGGCTCCCGCCCCAGAAAGATGTTCTCCGCCACGCTCATGTAAGGCAGCAGGCTCAGCTCCTGGTGAACGAGGCTGATGCCCAGGCTCTGTGCCTGCTGCGGGTTGAGACTTTCTATGCGGTGACCTTTGAAGTGCAGCTCCCCGGCTTCGGGGTGGTAAATACCGGCCAGGATTTTCATCAGGGTCGATTTGCCCGCGCCGTTCTCGCCGATCAGCGCGTGCACTTCCCCCTGGTTGCAGTCGAAATCCACGCCATCCAGGGCCAGCACACCCGGGAAACGCTTGGTGATGCCCCTGGCTGCCAAGATTTGATCCAATTCCACTCGCTTTACACCCAGGTACATCCCTTCACCCCCTCCCTTGCGGTCGTGGGATTTGGCATCCCGCGGCCAGGGAGGGGGCTGGGGGAAAAGGAACTAGGATTTGTAGTGCTCCACGATGACCTCTTCGGGCAGCTTGTTGATCGCCCAATACTGGTCATTCAGATCCGGACGATAGTAATCGTCGAGCTGAGTTTCATCAAAGGTCTGGATCGGCGCCAGGACATCGCGGGCGACCGGCTCGCCGCGCATGACCTTGACTGCGAATTCCACGGCGTCGGCGTACTGTTCGGCGCCGCCCTGGACAGCCAGGAAAGTGACATTGTTTTCTTTGGCTTTGCGCAGCCAGCCGTTGCCATCATCGCCGCACATGGGCGGAATCGGTTTTCCGGCGTCTTTATAGGCGTCGATGATCCCGATGCCCATGTTCCCGCCGTCGTTAATGATCCCGTCGATCTGGGGCGCGGAAGCTAGCAGGCCCTCCATGGCGGTCTTGCCTTCCACCGGCGACCATACGCCATAGCCCAGGCCCGCCTCCTTGACATCCGGATATCTCGCCAGGCCTTCGCGCACCCCGCGCAGGACATCCTCGGCGTACGTGTTGCCAGCCAGACCCATCATGATCGCCACACTGCCTTTGCCGCCGATCTTCTGGCAGATGTACTCGGCGTAAATGCGGCCCACCGCGGGGTTATCCCGGTCGTGGTAGCTGACGTACTGATCGGTGTAAGCGCGTGCCCCCACCAGGATGACGGGGATGCCCCGGTCCATAGCCTGCTCGATCTGGGCGACGATGTTGCCGCCCGTGACCGGCTGCACGATCATGATGTCCGGATTCTTGGTCAGCAGATCCTCCATATCCGAGACCTGCTTGGCCGGGTCGAAGGTGGCCGCGGCGGTGTGCACCTCGCTGAACAGGTCCTTGTATTTTTCCCGCACGTAGTAATCGAAGTGCAGAGTGGCGATGACCTGCCAGGAGTTGACTTCCCCCATGCCGGATCGGGCAATCACCCAGGGCGGATCCTTCTTATACGCAGACGTGTCCACCATGCCCAGGGATGGAGCCCCGCCGCCGGTCGCAGTGGGAGACGCGGGCGCGCAAGAATTCAAGAGGAGCGATACTCCTGCCGAAGCAGAGGCGAGGCCGACCAGGCGCAGGAACTCGCGCCGGTTCAGCTGGTCCCTTACGATGGTCCGATTAGAATTGTTCATGGTTTCCTCATCCTTCCTGAAACAAGTTTGAATCGGCATAGACTTCGGTCACAGTTCGAACGAGTTCTTTGATAGAAGATCCGCGCTTACCTCCTTCTTTAAGGGATTGGGGTAAACCATTCCATTGATTAAGCCTCACGCCTTTTTCCGAGGGAATACAGGGCGACCACCAGGATCACGACTGCCCCACGGACGACCAGTTGATATTCCACGGGGAGCTGCAGCACCAGCACGAAGCTCATCAGCATCCGGATCAGCAGGACGCCCGCCAGGGCGCCCCAGACGCCGCCCACGCCGCCGGCCAGGCTTACGCCGCCGATCGCGGCCGCGGCGATCGAATCCAGGTCATATCCGCCGCCCAACCACTGGTCGATGTAGCCGATATAGGCCGCCAGCACCAGCCCGGCCAGCGCAGCCAGGCCGCCCGAGATCGTGTAGGTGAGGATCCAGATCCGGTCAACTTTTACACCAGACAGGCGCGCAGCTTCCTTGTTTGCGCCGGAGGCGTACAGCCACCTGCCGTACAGAGTGCGCCGCAGGACGATTGAAACAAGGACCGCCATGCAGAGGAGCAGCACCAGAGAAAAAGGAAGCCCCAGGATCTGTCCCTGGCTCAGCGGGCGCAGCCCGTCCGGGAGAATCCCGCTGGGCATGGCGCCCGTGTACCACAGGCGCGCCCCTGTAACCGCGAGCGAGGTTGCCAGCGTCACCATGAACGAGGCGGACCGACGCCGGGCGGTAGCCACGCCGTTGAACGTGCCAATCGCCAGGCCCATCAACAGGCAGGCGGCGAACGCGGGGAGGATCAGGTCGTCCCGCCCACGGGTCAGCTCCGCGATCATCACGGTGGCCAGCTGCATGATCGCAGTCACAGACAGATCAAAGCCGCCGCCAATCATCACCAGGGTCTGACCGATAGTGACGATCCCCAGGGCCGCGCTCTGGCGCAACACGTTGGAGATATTATTCACAGTCAGAAAATTCGGGGAGATGATCCCCGCCAGCAGGACCGTTCCAAGCACCACCAGGTAGATTCTGGAGAGTCCCCACCATTGGGATTGAAACAAACCCCGAACGCTGGTCGATAGTTTGCCAAATCTAAGAGAAACCTGAGACATTCTTATGCTCGAAACGCCGGCATCACCTCCCGGCTGAGCAGCTCCAGCTCGTGCAGGATGTGCGCGTGGGGCATACCGGGGAAATACAGGCGGCAGATCAGGTGGTTCATGCCAAAGACCTCGATGAAGCGCTGGATCGCCTGGATGCAGCGTTCGGGGTCCCCGATGATAAAGCGGTCAAGGGCGAGCGCTTCGAGCTGGTTGACGGGAGCAGCATCCTGCTGACCAATGAGAGGATGCTGCCATCCGCCGCCATACTCGTCGCGGTAGTTGATCAGCAGGTATTTCTCAGCCAGTTCAAACGCCTGTTCGTCCGTGTCGGCGATGATCACCTCGCGGGTGATGGGGCGTTCTCTCGGAACCTCCTTGCCAGCCGCAGCCAGGCAGTCGTGATATCGCTGCTGTGCGGCGAGCAGCTTCTCGAGATTGGCGGTCGGTCCGGGGATCCACACGTCGCCCAACTCTGCGGCGCGCTTGATCGATAAATCTCCCCAGCCGCCCAACCAGATGGGGGGGTGAGGCCGGGAAAGCGGCTTTGGTTCAATGCACGCGCCGGACAGTCGGTGAAATTTTCCCTCGAAATCGACCCGGTCCTGGGTCCACAGGGCGCGGATGATCTTCAGCTGTTCGACGTAGCGGGCGCCCCGGTTGTCCATCGAGACCTCGTACAGCTCGAATTCCTGCGGACGGTAACCAATGGCGGCGCCAAAGATGAAGCGACCCTGGCTCATGACGTCCAGCATGGCCACGTCTTCAGCCACCCGCACCGGATGGTAGAAAGGCAGCACCAGAATGTCGGTGCCCAGGCGGACCCGGCTGGTCCGCGTGGCGTAGCCGGCCAGAGCGACGAGGGGAGACGGCCAGTAGTGGTTCTTGACGCCGTGGTGCTCCTCCAGCCAGACGGAATCGAAGCCCAGCTCTTCGCCGCGCACTGCCTCGCTCAGCGCCTCCTGGTAATATCCTCCGCCCTCGGTGGTGATAAAGCCAAATTTGAGTGCGGGCATGTTCCTTCCTTGTCCCCTGCGAAAAACGCCAGGCTAAGGTTTGATCGGTTGGTTGGGCGGCGCGGCCGTCCCGCGGATCACAAGGCTGTGCGGTAACACCGTGACCGCGGGGAACGGTTCCTTTTCGATCATGGAAAACAGGCAGCTGGCCGCCTGTCTCCCCATCTCCACCATGGGCACTTCCATCGTGGTGAGCTGCGGGGTGAGATACTGGGTCGATTCGATGTTGTCCATTCCAACCACGCTGAGGTCCTGGGGGATGCGCAGGCCGCGCTGCAGCGCGGTGAACACGCAGCCGATCGCCATCAAGTCGTTGGCGGCGAAGACCGCCGTCGGTCTCTTTGGGAGGTCCAGGAGGGCCTGCATGGCCTCCTGGCCGCTCTCAAAGGTGAAGCTGCCGCCAACCACGAACTCCGCGCGGATCGAGAGGCCGGCTTCCACCATCGCCTGGCGGAAGCCCTGCTCGCGCAGGTCGGTGGTATGCAAATTCTCCGGCCCGCGCACGTAGGCGATCTCCTCATGGCCGAGGCCGATCAGGTAACGGGTCATGTCATAGCTGGCTTTGACGTTATCGATGCTGACCCTTGGCACCGACAGGGGATACTCACTGAGCGTTACGATGTGCCCCCCGTTCCGGCAGTAGCGCTCGCAGGCCAGACGAATCTGTTCGGAGTACTCCGGCTCGGTGAGCGCGCCGCCGACGAACAGGATCCCATCGGCGTCGTAGCTGTCCAGCAAGGATATGTACCCCAGCACGGTCTGCGGATTGCGCTGCGTGTTGCAGACGATGACCATCGACCCACGGCTCTGGACGACGGCGTGGATGCCGTGGACGATCATGGCAAAGTAGGGGTCCGCGTTATCCCCAACCAGCACGCCGATGATACCGCTGCGCTGGGTGACCAGCGCTCGGGCGAGGGCGTTGGGCGAATAGCCCAGGCGCTCTGCCGCCTTCAACACCCGTCGGGCTGTCGATTGGTTGACTGGATGGGAGCTGTTGTTGAGCACGCGCGAGGCGGTGGTGAGCGAAACACCGGCTTCACGGGCGACGTTCTGGAGGGAGACGAGTTTGGCCACCGGAAGAGAGAAAGCCAGGCAAAAAAGGGAAAAAGGTATGGAAAACCTTTTCCGGAAAAGGTTTTCCACATTATAGCAAAGGGGGAAAGCCGCTGTCAATAAGGAATTTCTGGGGAAACCCTCACAGGCTGGCGAGGGCCACGCCGGCCAGTGTGAATCCCACCCCGATCTGCTGCGGGCGGGTGATCCGCTCTCCCAGGAGTACATACCCGAGGAGGATTGTCACGACGCTGTAACTGGTACACCGCCAGATCGGGTTCAACCACACCCTGGCTGCCGGCCTGGGGCTGCTGTTCTACTACCTCCCGCGGCTCTGCTTCGCGCTGGGCGTGCGCAACCCCTTCGCCACCCGGGCCTTTCTGGACCTGCTCTCCGACCGGGCCGGCTACCCCGAGGTGATCCTGCGCCTGTTCGGCAGCCTGCCGGTCTTCCTGCTCACGGAGAGCCTCGCCGCGCTGGCCGGGCGGCTGGGCGGCCCCGGCAGCAGAGAACGCATCAGGAAGGCCGTCTACACCGCATAATCCTCGTCGAACGACCCCTTCATCCGGCGCAGCAGCTGAGCATCGCCACGTCCTTCTCGAAGGCCAGCGCCGCCAGCTTGAGGCCTTCCACGTTGGTCAGGTAGGGGAACATGGTCTGGCGCAGTTGGGTCAGCGTGATGCCAAAGCGGATGGCCAGCACGGCGATCTGGATCACCTCGCCCGCCTCGGGAGCCAGGATATGGGCGCCCAGCAGGCGGTCCGTGGTGGGATCAGCCACCAGCTTGATCAGGCCGCGGGTATCCCGGGCGGCCAGGGCGCGTGGCACGAAACTCATGGGCAGCGTGCTGGCTTCGACGGCATAGCCCTGCTGGCGGGCCTGTGCCTCGGTCAGCCCGGCGCTGGCGATCTGCGGGTCGGTGAAAGTGACGCGCGGGATGTAGGCGGCGTCGTAGACCCGTCCGACAACATCAAAATGTTGTCGGACCTGCCCGACAACATCAAAATGTTGTCGGGCCCGCCCGGCTCCGGTCAGGGCGTTCTCGGCAGCCAGCATCCCACCGTAGGCCGCCGCATAGACGAACATGTCCCGCCCGGTCACATCCCCGGCGGCGTAAATGTCCGGGTTGCTGGTCTGTAAGCGCTCGTTCACCAGGATCTCGCCGCGCCTCCCCAGTTCCACCCCTGCCTCTTCTAAGCCCATCCCGCTGGTGTTGGGGCGGCGGCCGGTCGCCACCAGCAGCTGCTCGGCGTCGAAGGTGAATTCCCGGCCGTCCTGGGCGCCCGTCAAGAGATAAAGTCCCCCGCGCCTCTCGACCCGTGCCGTCTGGAAGCCAGTGAGGATCTCCAGCCCTTCCGCTTCCAGGTAGCCTTGCAGCGCCTGGCTGATCGCCTCATCTTCAAAAGGTGCAATGCGGGGCAGAAGCTCCAGCAGGGTGACGCGCACCCCGGCGCGGGCGAAGACCTGGGCCAGCTCCAGGCCCACGGCGTTGGCGCCCAGGACGATCATCGACCTGGGTAATTCTTTCAATTCCATGGCGGTCGCGCTGGTCAAATATCCAGACCCGGCCAGGCCAGCGACAGGCGGCGCCCAGGGTTGCGCGCCGGTGGCGATCAGGACCTTTCCGGGAGTATAGCGTATCCCGTCGATCTCGACGCGGTTATCCCCGGTCAGGCGGGCGCGCCCCTGGAGGTAGGCGATCTGGGGGTAGGCGGCCAGCACGTCGACGTATTTGGACCGACGCATTTCCGCCACCAGCTCGTCCTTGTGGGCGACCACCTGCGCCCATTCGAGCGGCCCAGACCGGGTATGCACCCCGCGGAAGCGCGGATGACCGGCCCCGTGGTACTGCTCCACGGCGCGGATCAGGGTCTTCGACGGCACGCAGCCCACGTTGACGCAGGTGCCGCCCATGGTCCCGGCTTCCACCAGCGCGACCCGGTAGCCCAATTCAGCCCCCTTGATCGCCGCAGCGAAACCCGCGGAACCGGCCCCGATGATCATCAGGTCGAAAAGATCGTCCCCACGGTCCTCGGATGATCTTAGTTCCTCCACCTCGTATTCAACCGCCGGCTTACGGGTTTTCACGGAAGCGCGATACCCGGCCCGCCGGACCGTTTCGATCAACGCCTGACTGTCCACATCCTCTTCCAGGACGACGCTGGCGCGCCCCGATTCCCAGCCTGGAACTCTGGCCTCGCGCACGCCAGGGACCTTTTTCAACGCGTTTTCGACGTGAAGAGCGCACGAATCGCAGGACATCCCCTGGATGTCAAATTCGAGTTGCTCTAGTTTTTCCATTGTTTTGCTCTCCTCAGCATGTCAATCAGTGTCGGCAAGCCCTGTGAATGCTAAAACCTTTTGTGAGATCATAATTGATCCTGTCTTTTCACGGACCAGATGGCAAACGCACTTCTTACCGTCCACGTCGTCGGTGGGGAAAGTCAGGCCCAGGGAATGGAGCTGGCGCAAATCCTGCTCCAGGCGGCTCAGTTCGGCGATCCGCCGGGCGATTTCGTCGGCCTTAGCGGATAACAAATCGAGCACCACCCGGCAGGGGGCCTCGCGCCGGTCGCGCATGGCCAGGATCTCGCCGACGTCGTCCAGGGAGAAGTCCAGCCGGCGCAGGCCGGCTACGAACCGGACGCGCTCCACGTCGGCCTCGCCGTAATCGCGGTAGCCGTTGGGCTGGCGCCTGGGCGGGGGCAGTACGCCGACGGCTTCGTAAAAGCGAATGGTCTTATCCGGCAGCCCGGTTCTTGCGGACAGCTCTTTGATCTGCATTTACACACCTCCATTACCGCGGGTAAATACATTCTACACCTTCCAGCAGCTGGAAAGTCAAGAGAATTGATATTGACACAACGGGATTCGAGCGGTAAAATCGGTAGAGTTATTCTACAACTCTACTGCTCTATAAGTTGCCGAGGTGCGTCTATGGGGATCGAACTCGATTCACGATTAATCTACCGGAGACGGCTTTACCAGCAGATCGCTGACGATATCGAGCGGCTAATCCTCGACGGGACTTTCCCTCACGAGAGCCGCCTCCCCTCCGAGCAGGAGCTGGCCGACCAGTACAAGGTCAGCCGCAACGTCATCCGCGAGGCTTTCAAGAGCCTGAAGGAAAAGGGCTTGGTCTCGATCCGCACCGGCAGCGGGACGTACGTCCGCAGACCGACGACGGAGCCCGTCTCGGAAGCGCTGAACCGTTTCGTCCGCCACAGCCGGGACGAGTTTTCGCTCGCCCATTTCTACGAAATCCGGCGCATGGTAGAGCCAGAGAGCGCTTCCCTGGCCGCGCAGCGCGCCACCCCGGAAGAGATGGAAGCAATCCGCCGGCAGCTCCGGGCTATGGAGGCTAACCAGCACGACAGCCAAGCCTGGAGCCAGGCTGATCTCGACTTCCACTGCGCGGTCACTGCTGCAACGCACAACCCTCTCCTGTGCAGCATACTCAACGCTTTAATCGAACCTCTCCGGCAAGTGATCGCAGCCGGGCACGCCGACCCGTACGGCCCACAGGCCGGCCTGAACGCGCATAAACGCATCCTGGCCGCGATCGAATCGCATGCCCCAGAGGGAGCCTACCAGGCCATGCTGGAGCACCTGCTCGATTCGGAGCAGCGGCTGATGAGCATCCTGAAAAAGGGCTCCCAATAAAGCAGGAAAGGATCCCCGACCATCGGAATAACAGGCACCATACTCAACCGATAAGGAGGCCACCGGAAAAGATCAAGAATACTCACGATTCCCCTTTTGATCTACCATTCATCCAAAGTTAATCCCCGGAGGAGTATACAATGAACCGTAAGTTATTCTTGTTAGCGGCTTTAGCTGTGATGGCGCTCGCCCTGGCGGCCTGTGCAGGCCCGCAGGCGGCCACCGAAGGGCCGGAAGGCCCCGAGGAAACTCAGGCGCCTCCCGCAGAAGCCAAATCGATCTGCCTGGTACAGATCGATTTGAGCCACCCCTTCCACCTGGGCGAGGTGGAGGGTGCCAAGGAAGCAGCCCGCCGGTACGGCTTCGAACTGAAGGTGACCAGTGGCGAAGGCGACGTCAACAAACAAATCCAGGCTTTCGAGAACTGTATCAACGAGGGTGTGGACGCGATCTCGGTGAACTTCATCGACTTCAAGGCATTTGGGCCGGCAATGCAAAAGGCACAGGAGGCCGGTATACCGGTCGTTTGCCTGCACAGCGAGCCAGAAGGCTGCGCAGCCACCCTGGGATTCGACGAGCTCTACACAGGCCACGAAGTCGGGAAGTATTCGGTGGAACTGCTAAAAGCAGCGCCATGCTGGCCGGACTGCCAGGCAGCGAATATCCAGGGTCTGCTCGGACAGGGCCTGAATGAAGCCCGCAGCGGTGGCTGGAAAGAAGAAGTCGAGGCTGCCGGGGTCACCGTCGTCGCGCAAGAACCGACCGACTGGCAGCCCGAGAAAGCCGTCGCCGCCATGGAGAACTGGCTGGTCGCCTACCCGGAACTGGACCTGGTCTACGGCAACAGCGATGGCCTGACTGTGCCGGCAGCTGAAGCAGCCCGCGCGGCTGGCAACACGCGCATTATTTTCACCTCGGTGGACGGGAGCGACTTCGCCCTGGAGGCAATCCAGAATGACCTGCTGGCCTCCACCTTCATGTACGCTCCCGAGTTCAGCGGCTTCTGGAAAGCCTATTTGCCGCACAAGATCGCAGCCGGCGAAGATTTCGAGTATGAAAACCTGATCAAGGGCGTGCTTGTCAACAAGGAGAATGTCGACTGTTCCATCGAGCTCGCCAAGGACCAGAAGGAGAAGATCGCCGAATTCGAATTCGAGAAAACTCTCCCCGAGTTGATCGACGTATACTGCCCTGGAGGGTAATCTTTACCAGAGAGGGAGACAGGTGGATCTTCCTGTCTCCCTCATTTCGATATGATGTGGCAAAATTCAGCCATGCCAGCTGACTCGATTCTGTCCGGAGCTTCGAGCGATCAAGAGCAGCCGATCCTGGAAATGCGGGGGATCACGAAAAGGTTCCCGGGAGTCCTGGCGCTGGACGAAGTAACCTTCAACGCCAGGGGAGGAGAGATCCACGCCCTGATCGGCCAGAACGGCGCCGGCAAGTCCACCCTGATGAAAATCCTCGCTGGAGACTACCTGCCCACCCGGGGTGAAATATTGATCGAGGGGAAACCCGTGGTCATCCGGCACCCCGGAGAGGCCCGGGCGCGAGGGATCTCCATCGTCTACCAGGAATTAAGCCTGCTGCCCAACCTGACCGTCGCAGAGAACATCTACCTGGGACGCGAGATGGGGCGCTACTTCATCATCGACGACGCCGCTATCCAGAGAGAATCCGCCAAGGTCCTGGAACTCCTGGGGATCCAGAACATCGACGTCAACCAACCGGTAGCCACCCTGCCCCTCGCGCAACGACAGCTGGTAGAGATCGCCAAAGCGCTCTCCTTCAAGCCCAGGATCCTGATCCTTGATGAACCGACCGCGGCCCTGACTCCCGGGGACGTGGTGCGCTTATTTGATATCTTGAAGCGGCTGAAGAACCAGGGGATCGCCATCATTCATATCACGCACCGGTTGAAGGAGATCATCGATTACTGCGACAGGGGCACCGTGCTGCGCAACGGGAAGGTGGTGGGAACCCTCGAGATCACGCCAGCCACAACCGAAGAAGAATTGATCGAGCTCATGATCGGCCAGGAAATTGAGAGCTTCTACCGCCTCGAAGAGCACGAGAGGGGCGCCAAGATGGAAGTCCTGCTCGAAGTTGAAAATCTGGAGGCAGGGGAGAAGATCCGGGACATCAGCTTCCAGCTGCGCAAGGGGGAAATCCTGGGCATAACGGGCCTGTTGGGAGCCGGTCAGAACGATCTGGTGCGGGCCCTGTTCGGAGCCCACCAGAGCGCCAGCGCCGCAGCGGTCAGACGGAACGGCTACCCGGTCCGAATCGCGAAACCCAAGCAGGCCATCCGGCAGGGGATATGCTTGCTGACCGAGAACCGCAAAGAGGAGGGGCTATTCCTGGACATGAGCGTCAAGGAAAATATCACGATCTCCTCGCTTTATCGATTCATCCTCACCCGGTTCTTCCCGCTGCTCGTGGGAAAGAAGGAAAACACCGCCGCCCAGACTTTTATCGAAAAGGTCAACATCGTCCTGCGGTCCCCCGAGACGCGGGTGCGGACGCTGAGTGGGGGAAACCAGCAAAAAACCATCCTGGCCCGCTGGTTGTTGAGAAACCTGGAAATCCTGATGTTTATCGAGCCCACCCGCGGGATCGACGTGGGCGCCAAGGCAGAGATTTACCGGTACCTGGACTCCCTGGCGAAAGAAGGACGCGGGATCATCGTGGTGTCCCCAGACCTGACAGAGATTTTGGGCATTGCTGACCGGATCCTGGTCATGCACGAAGGCCGGATCGTCAAGGAGTTTAACCGCTGGGAGGCAGACGAGGAGTCTTTGCTGGCCAGCATCCAGGGAGCGACCAACAATTCCAGGAGAGGAGGAAACGGCAATGGCGATCGTTGAACAAGAACGCGAGCTGGTCAGCCGGCTCCCCTTCGGCGAGCAACTGGCTGAGTGGTCCGGTCGCCTCGGGACGATCCTGGTCGTGGGGATATTGTTCGCCATCTTCAGCCTGACCGCAGACAACTTTGCGACGGTCCAAAACATCCAGAACATCGGGCGGCAGATCGCCATCACCGCCATTCTGGCGGTTGGGATGACCATGGTGATCATCATTGGGGGCATCGACCTTTCTGTCGGGTCGGTCGTGCTTTTCAGCGCCGCGGTCATGAATTCGCTGATATTCAATCAGGTTTTACCCACCGGACCGGCAATCCTCGCCGGGATTCTATCCGCCATGGCAGTGGGCCTGATCAATGGGGTCCTGGTCGAAAGGGTGGGAATCAGCCCGGTGATCGTCACGTTGGGCTCGATGATCACGTTTCGCGGCCTGGGTCAAATGATTTTGTGGATCAACAATTCCTGGCTCTGGGTCACCGACCCGGTCTTCAAGTACATCAAGACCATCTCCTGGTTCTACGTCCCGATCCCGGCGGTGATCATGCTCATCTTGTATCTGGCGGCCGCGATCCTGATGGGCAAGACCATCTTTGGGCGCCAAGTGTATGCGATCGGCAACAACCAGCGCGCCGCGTGGCTGAGCGGTTCCCCCGTCATCAAGACGAAGGTGCTGGTGTACGTCCTCAGCGGATTCTGCGCCGGGATCGGGGGGATATTAATGGGCGCCCGGCTGGGGGCGATCAGCCCCGGCGTCGGTCAGGGGTTGGAATTCGAGGCGATCACCGCCGTGGTGCTCGGCGGAACCAGACTGGCGGGCGGCGTTGGACGGGTGGAGCGGACCCTGCTCGGTGCGATCATTGTCGGGATGGTCCTGAACTACATGACCATCATGGGTATTTCCGCTCACTACCAGCGCGCGGTCACCGGTTTTATTATTTTAGGCGCAGCGCTCCTGGATCAGATCAGCCGGGGACGAGAGCGCGCCTGAGGGATGATGGACCATGGAGAGACCGGTCAACCCGAAATTCGCCCTGGCGTGGGTCTTCCAGCGTTTCAGCCTGGCGATCATGACACTGCTCCTGATCGTCCTCTTCACGATCACCAACGACAACTTCTTTACCCTGTCAAACTTGCAGAACGTGCTGGAACAAAACGCAGCCCTGGCTATCGTCGCCGTAGGGGTTACCTTTGGCATCATCTCGCGCTATCTCGATCTGTCACCGGGTTCTGCGGTCGCCCTCTCGAGCGTGGTGATGGGGATCGTTTTCCGCTCCACCGGGAACATTGCGCTGGCGCTGCTGCTGGGAGTGATCGCGAACCTGTTGATCGGCCTGCTCAATGGCAGCCTGATCGCTCTTACCGGCCTCAACTCCGTCATCGTGACCCTGGCTGCCTATATCTGGGCGCGCGGCCTGGCGCTTGCACTGACTGAGAAAGCTTCTATCGTCATCTTGAGCCCGATCGTCGACTTCATGAATACCCGCTTCTTCGGCCTGGTGTCTCCCCCCATGGTCCTGATCGTCTTGTGCTATCTCTTTGGGTACATGCTGCTGAAAAAGACGCGCCTGGGCCGCTATACCTATGCCCTGGGTGGAGACGAAGTGGCGACCAAAGAAGCCGGGATTCGGACGGACTGGTATAAGATCGGCATCTTCCTGACCAGCGGATTTCTGGTTGGTATTGCGTCCATTGTGACCATGGCCCGGATGGGCGCAGCGGAGCCAAACGCCGTTTTTGGATTGGAGCTCGATGCGATCGTCGCCGTGATCATCGGCGGAAATATCCTCTCGGGCGGCGCGGGGGGCATGCGGCAGACGATCTTTGGGGTGATTTTCCTGGCGTTATTGAATAACGGTTTGAGCACGATGGGGTTGCGCGACGCGTACTTCTACTTCTACAAAGGCCTGGTCATCCTTGCGGCGCTATTCATCGAGGTTACCAGCCGCCGGATGCTTGGATCGCCGCTGTCCACTTTCTTCTCCCGCAGACCGGCGTAGAAGGGCGAGAAATCGCCGTGAAAATTGGGCCAAACAACCAAGGAGGGCATTATGCTTCAGGATACCTATGGACATACTCCAGCCAGGAAGGCATTTGACCTGTGGGATGTGTATGGGGTGGGGTACGACGAGGCGCGAGCCGCGCGCAGAACCGTCCGGCTTGGAATCATCGGCGCCGGGGGCGTGACCCAATCGAAGCATTTGCCGGCCATCTGGAGGCTGAAAACGATCTGGGAGCCGATCGAAGTCCAGGCAATCGTCAAGCGGACCGAGCGCGACGGCAGGCGCACCGCCGAAATGTACGGCTGCCGGTGGTACGCGGACTACAAAGAGATGCTGGAGCGCGAAGAACTGGATGGGGTCATCGTCGCCTCGCCGGATGATCGGCACTACGAACACACGATAGCATGCCTGGAACGCGGGCTGCACGTCCTGGTGGAAAAACCAATCACCCGTTCCCTGGTCCATTCCGAAACCATGTGCCGGCTCGCCGACGAAAAGGGCGTGGTGCTGATGACGGTGGCCAATAAACGTTATTCGCCGCCTTACCGGAAGGCAAAACAGTTCGTCGTGCAGGGCCCGGTCAATGATCCTGCCCTGTACACGGCAAAGTTCAACCTGGGCTACGATTACGTCTGGATTCTGGAGCAGGGCACAATTCACATCTTCGATATCACGCGCTACCTGATGGGAGACGTCCGGAGTGTCTACGCCCTGGGGGTGGATAAATATCATCGAAATTTATTGAAATATCCGGTCGATAACCTGGCGATCGCCGTGGAATTCAACTCCGGAGCGGTTGGGACGATTTATTCCTCGGCTACGGCGCTGAGTTTCAAGCCCTGGGAGCGCGTGGAGGTGTACGGAAATAAGAGATGGCTGGCCGTTGAAGACCAGTTCGAGCTCATCCTGTACGACGAGGAAGAAGGCCCGGCAAAACACTGGCGGCCGATCATCCCCAACACGCTCCTGTTCGACGAAGAATTCGGCGGATTTATGGGGATGATCGAAAACTTTGCCCAGGCGATCCGGGGGGCTGAGAGGCCCCTGGTCAGCGGATGGGACGGACATCGCGCGTATGAGATCAACGTCGCAGCCCACCTGTCAATGCGCCGGGGCGCGGCGGTCGTTCTCCCGCTCGACCCCCGAGAGGCCGACGAAGAGGCCCGCACCTGGCTGGGGACAAAATGAAGATCACAACTTTCGAGACCTTCCTGGCCAATGCCGGGCTGCGGAATTATCTCTTCATCCGCCTGGGCACGGACAGCGGCCTCTCCGGCATCGGGGAAGCCTCTCTCGAATGGCAGGAGAAAACGGTTGAAACCATCTGCCACGAGTGGGTAAAAGACCGGGTGCTCGGGCGTGACCCTTTCGACGTCGAAGCGGTCATCGGGGGCATGATCCGCGATCAGTACCAGGGGGGCGCCACGATCATGACCGCCATCAGCGGGGTCGAGATCGCGCTGTGGGACCTGATCGGCAAGGCCTGTGGGCAGCCAGTGTATAAGTTGATCGGCGGCCGCTACCACCGGCGTATCCCGGCTTACGCCAACGGCTGGTACGGGGGCGCACAAAACCCCAAGGAGTACGCGGAGCTGGCGCGAGAGGCCGTCAGGCGCGGCTACCGGGCACTAAAGTTCGACCCGTTTGGGACATCCTGGAAGAACCTGGAGGCGGAAGAAATGGAACTGGCGGTCGAGATGGTAGCCACCGTCCGGGAAGCCGTTGGCCCCAGAGTCGGGCTGATGATCGAGTATCACGGTCGGCTCGCCGTCGACGCGGCGATCGAAATGATAAAGCGCCTCGCCCCCTACCATCCCCTGTGGTCCGAAGAACCAGTGACTCCGGAAAGCATCGATCTCTTGCTGGAGGTCAAAAAGAGAACCGGCGCCTTGATCGCGGCCGGCGAGCGGCTGTACACCCTGGCAGAATTCTACCGGCTGGCGGCGCTGCGCGCGGCCGACGTGGTGCAGATGGACATCGCCCACTGCGGCGGGCTGGCAATCAGCAAGAAGATCGCGGCGATCGCCGCCGTCCAGGATATGCGCGTCGCCCCGCACTGTTCCGTCGGTCCGGTTGCCCTGGCTGCCGCCCTCCACTTCGACGTCAGCACGCCCACCTTTATGATCCAGGAAGCTTTCTCCGATTTTGATGTCCCCTGGCGGAAGGATCTGGTGTGCGGCTGGAACCCAGTCCGCAACGGCGAATTGATCGTCCCAGAAGGCCCTGGACTGGGCATCGAGCTCGATGAGGAAGCTGTCGCCCAGCACCCTTATGTGAGCAATTCCTTCCCCAGCCTCTGGGACGGGGACTGGCTGACGGACTTTAAACAAGACAACAAGAAGCCGTCGGACCACGCCCAACATGACAGGTAACGCCAGCATTCAACATTCTATCCGGAAAAGCACTCTGGAGGACACAATGGCAGGCAAATATCTCTTCCTCGGATTTCCACTCACCCCGGTTTCCCCCAGCCCTCCGGCGATTCCAGCCATAAAATTAAGCCCTTTCCTGACCATTGAGAAGGATGAGGCCTGCGTCACGCTCATGGAGCTCACCAGCCACACGGGCACCCATCTGGACACACCAGGACATGTCATCGAAGACGGCCTGCGCCTGACCGATTTCGAGGTCGAAGATTTCGTCTTCAATCATCCGCTGGTGATCGACCTGCCGCTAGGCGACGGGACTGTCGTCCAGCCAGAGCACCTCGAGCCTTTCGTTGAGCAGGGTCAGGACGCCGACATGCTGCTTGTCCGCTTTGGATTTGGAAGAGTGCGGCGCTCTGAGCCAGCGCGATTCAGCAAGCGGTCTCCGGGGTTTGGAGTCGAGAGCGCACAGTTTTTGCGCGATCGCTTTCCCGGGCTGCGCGCCCTGGGGATGGACGTCCCTTCCCTGTCCTGCATCGAGCACCTCGACATGACGTTCAAAGCGCATCACGTGCTGCTTGGGGGTCCCGGTCGAAAATTCCTCGTCATCGAGGACATGGATCTCGAAAAAGATCTGTCGGGCTTGAAGCAGGTGTTTGTTGCGCCGCTGCTCGTCGAGCGGATCGACGGCGCTCCCTGTACCGTGCTGGGAATTTTGAACCCATGAGCTCACCCCGGATCGACCTGGCTTCCCTGGGCGAGATGATGCTCCGGCTCTCTCCACCCAGATACGAACGGATCCGGATGGCCGGCCAGATGGATGTCCATCCCTGCGGAGCGCAGTTCAACGTCGCGGCTAACCTGGCCTTACTGGGTAAGAAAAGCCTTTTCCTCAGCCGCCTCCCGGACAACGAACTGGGATACCTGGGGCGCCGGTTGGGAGAAAGCTTTGGCCTGGACATGTCGCAGGTCAAATTCGTCGACCAAACTAAAATAGGACTGGTCTTCGTCGAATTCGCCTCCCCTCCCAGGCGCGGGATCCACATTTATGATCGCAAAGGGAGCGCTGCCAGCACGCTGACGCCTGAGGACTACGACTGGTCCGAGGTTCTGAGAGACGTCCGCTTTGCTTACCTGGACGGTATTTTTCCGGCGTTATCGGAGAATTGCTACCAGGCTTCCCTGGAGTACTCCCACGCCGCCCGCCTGGCCGGGTGCAGGATCTGCTTCGACATTAACTTCCGGGAAAGCCTTTGGTCGGGTCTGGACGCGCGCGCCGCCATCAGCGCCCTGCTGAAGCTTGCCAACATCCTGACCACGAACAGGACGATCTCCGAAAACCTGTTCGGGTACTCCGGCAGCGACCGCGAGCTGATGCAGGCATATCGCTCGGAGTTCGGATGCGAGCTGGTGTGCCTGACTTATAAAGAGCTGCGCGGGACCCAGGCTGGCAGCTGGCGAGCGCTGGCCCTGGAGGGCGACGCACTCTTTGAAAGCCGATCATTTGAATTTCAAATCGTCGACCCCTACGGGAGCGGCGATGCGTTCGTTGCCGGCCTGCTTTACGGTCTCATGGAAGGCTACGACCTGATGCACGCATTGAATTTCGGCGGGGCTTTGTGCGCTCTCTCCCACACCGTAGAGGGGGATCAGGCGGCTTTCTCTCCCTCGGAAGTCGAGGCGCTTTTGCGGGAGGATTACACATTAATTGTCAAGAGATAAGGCAATGAGCGATTCCCTGAACACGCGTGAACGGGCGGGCCACCTGGTGAAATCCACCGGGGTCTTGCCGGCCATCAAGATCAAAAACGAAGCCGATCTGATCCCGTATATCCGGGCCATGCACGCCGGCGGTGCCAGGGTTGTCGAGATCACAATGACGACGCCCTCTGCGCTGGAGCACTTCAAGGCGATCAAGGCCGAGTTCGGCGACGAAATCCTGATCGCCGCGGGGACGGTGCTGGATGCAACCACCGCTCGAATGGCAATCCTGGCCGGGGTGAGCGTCATCGTTACGCCCGCCGTCAGGCTGGAGGTGATCGCCACCGCGTCGCGTTATGGGGCAGCCTGCTTCAGCGGGGCCTTCACACCCAGCGAATGCCTGACCGCCATGGAGGCCGGCGCCGATATGGTCAAGATCTTTCCGGCCAGCCTCGGCGGCCCAAAGTATATGACCAATCTCAAGATGGTCTTCCCCCAGATCCATCTGATCCCATCAGGCGGCATCAGCCTTGAGAACGCCGGGGATTTCATTCGCTGCGGCGCGTCCGCTGTGTCCGGCGCGCGCAACTTCTTCGACCAGGAAATGGTCAGAAAACAGGGGCTGGAGTGGATCACGCGCCAGACCGAGGCGTTCATCCGCATCGTGGCGCAGGCCAGGAGCGACATGCCTCCCTTGCCATAGGTGGGCGGAGCGAACCGGTTATTGATGAAATTATCCACTTCCACCTCCGTCTATGTAAATTTTCCCGTCGATGAAGCCGTCCGCCGGGTCGCCCGGGCCGGTTTCGATGGCATCGATATCTGGGGTGGACGGCCGCACGTTTACCGCCAGGATTTTGACGCGCAGCAGCTCGCGGACCTGCGCCGGCTCCTGGAGAGCATGGGGCTGCGCGTTCCCTCCTTCATGCCAGCCTTTTTCCGCTACCCGTACAACCTGAGCAGCCCAAATGAGATCGTCCGCCAGGACAGCATCGATTACATGCGCGTGTCGATCGACAACGCGGCGGCGCTCGGCGCAGAACTCGTGTTGATCGTGCCTGGCCGCAGCCTGCATGGACAGTCCAAACAGGACGCCCTGGCGCGCCTGATCAAGAGCGTCCGGGAGGTCTGCACATACGCCCGCCGCTATCCACTCCGCCTGGCGATCGAGGCTGTCAATCAGTACGTCTCAGACCTGATCAATTCCGCCGCGGCAGCCTGCCAGGTCATCGACCAGGTTGACTATGAGCGGTTAGGGATCGTCCTGGACACAGGCCACATCAACCTGGGCGAGGAATCCATGGAAGCAGCGCTATCTCTGGCAGGGGACCGCCTCTACCAGGTGCACATCAACGACAACAACGGTCGCCATCAGCAGAACCGGATGCCCGGCGAAGGCACCTTCGATTTCGAACGATTTCTCAGGCTCCTGGGCCAGCATGGGTACAATGGTTATCTCACCGCCGAGCTGGGCTGGGAGTACACGCTGGATCCCGATCCGGCAGTGCAGCAGATCGCCCGGGTGTTGCAGGACCTGATCGCCGCACGCGCATGATCTTTACCCAGGAACTGACTTTACTTTCCGAAGGCGACTTTTACGCCCTCAACATCACCGACCGGGTTCAATCGGTGATCGACGCTTCAGGGATCAAGGAGGGCCAGGCGCTGGTTTTCTACCAGCATACGACGGGGGCCATCGCGGTCGTCGAACACGAAAGCGGCATCCTGGCGGACCTGGAAGAGGCCCTGGAGAAGATGGCGCCGGTGGAGGGAAATTACCACCATCACCAAAGGGGCTACGATCAAAACGGCGCCGCCCATGTGAGGACGGCCCTGCTGAATGTCTCGATGGCGCTGCCGCTGAAGGAAGGCCGGCTCTTGCTGGGGACGTACCAGGAAATCCTGATGATCGACTTCGATCCCGGTCCCAAGCTGCGAACGGTGGTGGTCCAGGTCAAGGGAGAATAGGTGGCGCGCGTCCAGCGGATCGGGATCTGGTTCGGGGGCGTATTGGCCCCCACGCTTTCTCAAGCCGCTCTGGCCGCATTCAAGGATCAAGAACAGCCCCGACCCGGAGGGCTAACCAGAGAACCTTTGGAATATCCACAAGAAGCCCGCCTGAGGCTGCTCGCCCTGGAGAAAAAACTGGCGCTTGGGCAGCTTGATCCCGCCAGCTTTTGCCGCGCAGCCATCCGGCTGGCCGGCGCGGCGGTCTCCTCGCTCGAGCTCTCGGCAGGAATCCGGGAGCAGATCAGCCCGAGGCAGACCCACCCTGCTCTACTCTCGTTGATTGGAGAGCTCGTGAGCCGATACCCCCTGGATTTAATCTGCGATTATCCACAGGAATGGGTCCTGACAGACTCCCCGGGCGCAATAGCCACGGACGTAGGCTGGCAGGCGCTTTTTTCGCCGGAGAGCGTATTCTTCACAGCGAATTATCACCCGGCGCGCTCTTACCAGGACCTGCTGCAAAAGATGTACGCAGAAGGCCCCCTCTGGCGCGGGAAAACGCTCCTGGTGGACGCCGATCCGGCGCGCAATCGCCTGGCGATCCGGATGGGCCTGGACGTGGCAGTCTTCGTCGACGCCCGCCGGCTGCGCCGGGACCTGGCCCTGTGGGGGTTGGTTGGATAGTCCGGCGCCTGCTCGCCCACCCCCTGCCCGGCCCGGAAGCGGCCGCAACCATCGAGCCTGAACTGAACGTCTAAGGGTTTTCGACGCGTCCGGACCCACCTTCGATCAGGTCTTTCAGGCGGGAGGCAAAGCGGGCCGCCGGAGCACCGTCGACGAGGTCACGGTCGAAGCGGATCGTGACGCTCAAATCTTTATGTTCCAGGATGCGATGCTTCGAACGCCGCCGGGAGGCTCGCTGCCCAGGCGCGGATCGCCGCCCAGTTCCGCCGACCTCCGGCAGCAGCCCGGACGATCAGCTCGGCGACCCGGGGGTTGGTGAGGATGAAGACGGCGTCCGGCTTCTCCTGTATCGATCGCAGGTCCGGGTAGCACGGATCACCTTAGAAGGTCGCCACTGGTTGCCTTTCGGTTCAGTCGGAAACAATTGTCGCATGATGGTTCTGATGGTACGACACACTCGACGATCGTCGCTCACGGGCCCACTCCTGTTCTTCCTTGGCGAGAAAAAAACATAGTGTACCCGATGCGGCAGTCATCATCTGTCAAAGTGTCCGGTAATCAAATTGGAAATATATTTTCTGATACGATCTATTTCTTTTTTTCGCAATTCCAAATAGGTTTCCCCCGATAATGACATATCACTATTCTGATGTATAAGGATAAGCAGAGCTTCATTGCCAACGGGTTCGCCCGGATCAATTTCATCCCCATGGTGGGGAGATTGCTCCATATCACCAGCATCTTCTCCTGAAGAATGGAGGTGTTGGGATATTTCACTAGGCGTGGAATTAGATAGGAGGTTTTCAGCCCTGTCCAGGTAGTCTAAAGCTTCCTTGTTTCTTGCCGTATGTACTAATAGACCAGCGATTTCGATTTGTAGATCGATTTGCTCAACGATTTTTCCCTGTCGTTCGTATTGCTCCAATCCGTTTTGCGAAACAGAGATTAGACCAGAGAAGTCCTTGGTTGGAGAGGAATCGAAAAGAAGCAACTCCTTCTGGATTTTTTCATGATAAGAATTTAAGCCAGCTTTTTCTTTTATAAGGATCGCTTGATCCATGAGTTCAAGGGATTTTTCGAACTCACCATTGAATTTCGCTTGGAGCGCTCGTTGCATAATTTCAAAAGCGTCCTGATTTTCGTTCCTATCTTTCAACATCTGATTACGACCTCGTTTCAAATTACGGATTTTCTATTGCGTCTGTCCGCATGCAGAATGGGGCATACTGGCGGACATTCATGTTGTCAAAATCTTATCTCTCAACGATTGTTGGAATACCTGCGCTGCACCAATTGGAAATGCGGCTCGACGAAGCGGCAGTGACTGAGTATAGCCAAATTTCATCGCCTGGCCTTGTTAAAAAGGCTTGGGCTAACCATGTACATGCGCTGCTTGAGCAAAATTTGCTGTTGCTCCAGAGCCTGGTCCCATGGAATTGTACAGTAACAGGACCATATCCAGTATTAAAGACAGCATTCGCTGTGCCATGAACTGGATATACACATGATGGGATGAACGGAAAAAAGTGGCTTTTTGGCTCGATCGGTTGAGCCTGCTCAGGCGCTTTACCCTCCGTATAAATCAGAACCAGAGCGATCGTAGAATCGGACTTACGATCTAGATTTTTGGCGTATGTGGAGCTTGAAACAAAGGAAAGGCTGAAAAACGTCAACAGGAAGCCAGCAACGAACCTACTCGAATATAAGCTGAACATCGTGGAACCTCCCTGACTAACTTCGCCAGCATGCCTCTATAAATATTTTAGAAATAATTATAGCTTCAGTCAATGGTATAAAAATACCACGTTTCCCTATTGTGAGAACCCTGCATAAATCCTACGGTGAATAAATGAGCATGGCGCATGGGTTGAACTTGGCAGCAGCCGAATTTGGGGGTAGGCTCAAGGTAGCCAAACCGCGAGCCGGAGGTGTGTATGCACACGCTCATCTACCCGCATTCGGAGACTGTCGTCGCCCAACCCCTGCGCGCACGCTCCACTACCAAGTATACCCAACGGGTTGCAGAGGGATGGGGCGCCCAGCAGGCGGTCCGTGGCGGCATCGGTCACCAGTTTGATCAGGCCACGCGCGTGGCGAGCGGCCAGGGCGCGCGGCACGAAACTAATGGGGAGGACGCCCCAGAGCAACCGTGGTGACAGGTTACCTGATCTTCGACGACTCGGTGCACGCCAAGCCGAAAGGCAAAAAGATGGGCGGTCTGGGGTTACATTTCTCGAACACGGAGCGCAAGGTTGTCAACGGGCATTGTCTGATGACGGGTCTTTACGTGCTGCTTGGGAGGCGTTGTCCCCTTCAGGCTCACCTGTACCGCCAGCGTTCTGTTTGCCAGACCGAAGGCGAACCCTTTCAGAGCAAAGTGGATCTGGCCGTCGATGAGATCGAACGGTTCGAGCCGGTTCCAGGGACGCAAACCCACGTTCCGATCGACAACTGTTCCGCTGCAAACGGGTACGCAGAACCGCTCAGAAACGAGGCTTTGAGGTCAGCGGCGGATTGAAAAGCAATCGGGTGATGCGTTTGATCGCCGAGGATGGCAGCCGAGAATGGCTGTCCCTTTCAACTTATGCCGCTCGTCTCACGCCAGAAGATTGGGAAGAAGTAGTTTGGCCATCGGCCGAAGGTGGGCAGAAGCTGTATGCTCACTGGGTACAGACCTGGGTGCGCAAACTGGGACCTACCTTGCTGCTCATCACCTGCCATGATCGCCAAGGACCGCTGAAGAGCGTCCGCTACTGGGGGAGCACGGTGCTCGATTTGGAGGCTCAAACGCTGGTGGACATTCTGGCGATCCGCTGGGAAGTGGAAACCTTCTTTGAGTGTGAGAAGGATCTCCTGGGCAGCGATCATTATCAAGTCATGACAGCGAAAGCCATCTTGCGTTTCTGGACGCTCACGGCGTGTCTTCTGTGTTTTCTCGATGAGCAGCGGGCTGAGATGGATTTGCCCCGAGCAACTTGTGGAGATGCCAGGCGGCTGATCCAGGATGAACATCGCTCCAACCTGTTGAATTGGCTGGAGGCCCGTTTCCGAGAAGGCTTCACCGTGGAACAGGTGCGCAGTCAATTGGCGTTATCAAGTTGTTCAAGTGCAAGGTTAATAGAAAGTTATTAATGAGCAAATTGGGGTATAACTCTACAAGCAACTATACGATACCCGCCCTACGCCATCCACGGTCTGTCAATTCGATGGTTGATCTTCACGCTACAGCAGGGTGAAGAAAAGCAGCAACCCGGTGAAAAGACGCCAAAGGGGGCTTACCTAAAAGTCAGGCGCAATCAGGCGACCCATTTCCAAACCCGCTTCCATAACCCTTGCCGGTCCCAGTGGAAGAAGATCAGCAGGTCCCCCAGGGTCAGCCGGCGGCGGGTGAGCGGCGCGTTGAAGAACGCGAACTTCGCCGCATTTTCTGAAATGGGCGGCTCCAGCTCTGCGAAGCGCAGCGGCGCATCCACCGCACTCAAGATTTTCAGGATAGTATCGGGCGGGCGATACATCGCCGCCAGATCATCGCGGATGCTCGACCAGTGGGCAAGCACGTCTTGCAGGCGATCACGTTGCTTCGACCAGTTCTCGAGCTTGATGCGGTAGTCGGACCAGCACTCCTCCCCGGCCTTGCCCGACGCGTCGAGGCGGGAAAATTCTCCCAGGATCAGCGCTTTCGCCTGCCCGGCGTCGGGATAGCACTGCTCGATGCGCAGTTGCTCGGGTTCGAACTCCTCCAGGAACGCCCGGTAAGCAGCGCAACACAACACCCCGGCCAGGGCGACCTGGCTGCCATGCTGAGCCAAGGGCTTTCCGGCTGTCTCATGGATCAGGTCGAGCGTGTGTGAAATCACGTGCTCGTAGCCAGAAAGCGGTGCCGTGGCGTGCGTCAGCGACATAGACAGCCCACCCAGGTGAATGAGTTTTGCCAGCACAGCCATCCCTGTCAGGCTGCGCTTCCGGATTTCGTCGGCGTAGGCCAGGAAGATATCGTCCAGGCGACCCATCAGCTCGAAGGGTAAACTGGTATACGGGCTATCCATCCCCAGGCGATGAGCCAGGTACCAATCCGGAAAGCTGCTGAAAGCCGCCAGCAGGTCGCCCACACCCGCAACGGTCATCTCATACGGTGCATCGCGCAGCGTCTCCAGATCGCAGATCAGGGCGTTGGGGTAGCGCGAGGGAAGGGTGCGTTTCACGCCATCAATGAACACCGGCGCCATATTGGACGTATAGGCGCTGACGCTATTTGCTGTCTGGTAGACGATATAGTCAACCTGCGCCTCTGTCTCTTGCTCGAATAAATAACAGGCGTGCTTGGCAATATCGGTTACCACCCCAGAGCCGATAGAGACCACCGGCACCGAGGTCTTGATGCGGGCTTTGAGCGCCTCGATGTGGGGCATATCGGTATGCACCTGCCCGCTCGCGTCAGCTTCGAGGATCACGGTCTGGGGTGTCCATCCAGCCTGGCGCAACACCTCCAAGACCAGCGGTTTCAAGTCATCAGCGCCGCGCTGCATGGGAGTGGCATCCATCACCGTCAGCACTTCTCCCTTTTCCATTCCCGAAACAGAGCTCAGCACCTCTGGAAGCTGGAAAAGCGCTCCGGCTTCGATCCGTATGATCTTCAGGGGGATATCCTCTCCGGTTGGGTAACCGGGGATTTGCCGGATTGCGCTCCAGAATTTTTCGTTGTCGGATGGGTCGTATCTTAGGTTCATGCGCTACCTGATAAGAAATTGGCTAGCTCGCCAATATGCTCGAAAATGTAATCTGGTTTATAAGGCGATGATTCCAGATCGGCGGGTTGTGTCTCCCCGCTGAGTACCAGGATGGTGGTAATGCCTGTAGAAGCGCCCAGGGCGACATCGGTGTACAGACGGTCGCCGACCATTGCCAAGCGTTCTAACGGCAGTTGCAGCCTGTGGGACAGCTCTTCGATGATCGTCCGGTACGGCTTGCCGATGATCTGGTCGGGCAAACGCCCGGTAGACGCCTGTACGAAGGCGATCACAGCCCCGATGTCGGGCATGAACCCGCCCTTGGTAGGGCAGTTCAGGTCTGGATGGGTGGCGATATAAGGCAGCCCGGCGCGCACAAAATCGCAGAGCTTCCACAGTTTACGGTATTTCAGCGTGGTGTCGAAACCCAGCACGACCAGTTCCGGATTCTGATTGTCGAGGGTGAAACCATGCTGGCTGAACTCCTCCTCTAAATATTTCGTGCCGACCAGGTAAATCCGTGCTCCTGGGGATTTTCTCTTTAGATATAAAGCTGTGGCTTCCCCTGAGGTGAAGATGCGGCTTTCCGGAACAGCCAAACCCATACGGGAGATCTTCCTGGCGTAGTAGCCGCGATGCCTGGACGAATTGTTGGTAAGAAAGATGAATTCCCTGCCCTGCGCGCGGATGACCTCGATAAACTGGAAGGCGCCGTCAATCAGGTGCTCGTCCAGATAAAATGTGCCGTCCATATCGAGCAGAAAACACCGGATATCATGAAGTGGACGGCTCATGACCCGATCCTGGATCCCTGTTCGAACACAGGCTGCAGTGCATAATAGGTCGAGCGGTAGAGCTGATAATACGCTTGGTAAAGTTCGGCTGTATGTGGGTCTGGGTCGCGAGTCTCGACGACGTGGACGCAGGCTTCGACCGCCTCCGAAAGGCTTGCTACGTAGCCCTTGCCGGCCAGCGCCAGCAACCCGGCGCCCAGAGCGGTTGTCTCAACCGTCTGCAACAGTGCAACCGGCAAACCAGTCACATCGGCTTTGATCTGCCGCCACAGAGGGCTGCGCGCCCCACCGCCCACGGCGCGGATTTGCCAGAGCGCCAACCCCATTGCCTGCAGGCGGTCGGTGATATCGCGCAACGCGTAGGCAGACGCCTCCAGCACCGCCCGGACAAAGTGGCTGCGCCGGTGAGCCAGCGTAAAGCCGGAAAACACACCCCGGGCAAGGGCATTCCAGGTGGGCGTCATGGCCCCCGAAAGGCAGGGGAGCATCACCAGCCCATCGCTGCCCGGTGGAACGCTCTCGGCTTCCTGGTTGAGCAGGTCGTACACATCCAATCCAAGCTGAGCAGCTTTCTGCACCAGGTCAGGGGCAAACTGGTCGCGCAGCCAGCGGTAATTGCCGCCCGAGACAAAGCCCGGATTTTCCAACAGCCAGAGGTCAGGGTGGGCGTGGCAGTGCGTCTCCACCAGCCCGGTCTGGTCGAACAGCGGTTCACGGCTGGCTGCGCAGACCGGTTCCGCAGTGCCGGCAATATCGCACACCAGCCCGGGAGAGACAACGCCAGCCCCCAAACAGGCAGCGTGCTCGTCGCCGCAGCCGAGGATCACTTCCGTGCGTGGGCTCAATCCGGTCAATTCTGCGATTTCACGCCGCACGCGCCCGATCACCGTGTCTGCCGGATAGATCGGCGCCAGCTTCTCAATGGGGATCCGGAAGCAATCGCATAGTTCGGCGGACCATCGTCTCTGGCGCACGTCCATCAACAGCGTGGACGAGGCGTTCGAGTAATCCACGCCCAGCTCGCCGGTCAGGACATACGCCACATAGCTGCCCGGCAGCAGGAAGTAGCGCGACCGATCGAACAGCTCCGCCTGAGTATCAGCGAACCAGCGGATTTTTGGGGCGACGTGATAGGGGTCGAGGTTCAAACCGGAGATATCGAAAAGCCGGGATGGGTTGCAGCGCTCGGCGATGGCTTTGACTTGCTCCACCGCGCGGCGGTCCATCCAGATGATCGCCGGGCGCAGCACTTTGCCGGCGGCATCAATGGCGACAAAGCCATCTACCTGAGCGTCCAAGCCGATAGCGCGAATGGAGTTCGCCGGCGCCCCCATCTTTTTTATCAAAGCCGCTATCGCCTGGATCACCCCCTGTATCCAGTCGTTGGCTTCTTGTTCCGCCCATGCCGGTCGCGGATATCGGATCTCGTATGACGCGCCTGCTTCACCCAGGATTTGGCCATCAGCAGAGAGCAGGACGACTTTTACCGCTTGGGAGCCAACATCACAGCCGATGACATATTCCATGATTCAGTAGTGATCCGGTGCGCTCAGCCCAGGATGACTTGAAGACTTGCTTCGTCGGTCTGCGCCAACCAATCTGTCACTGCTCTGATATTTTCCTTGAACGAACCATCCGGCATGAATTTCTTCTCGAAGAAGGCGCTGCCGATGGTGAACCCCCAGGCGCGCGCCTCCCACACCTCGGCGATGCGCTCAAACGAGGCGATGCTACCCGCGCTGACGATGGGCACATGGGTGGCCTCGACCACTTCCTGTAGCAATTTGCGCGCATCACCCACGTAGCGGTAAGCGAGCAGGTCCATCCCATGCACACCTTGCGCTTCTAAAAATCGAGCATGGTTGACGATCTCCCCGATCGTCCCATCCAGGATGGACGGGTGGCTATAGACATGACCGGGAAAAGGGTAATATTTGATCGGCTTATCTTTCAGGTATTGGTGGATGCTTTCGAAGTAGACAGTGCCCATGAGGATGTCGAAGCCGGCTTCTACAGCTAGTTTTGCTCCCGCCAGACCCTCCTCTTCCGAGAGGCTGACGACCTCCAGGAAAGTGACCTTGCCCGCCGCCTTCATGCGCCCCACCAGCTCTTTCATCTGCTGAGGGGGCAAGCCAACATCCTTAAATCCCCAATGCGTCACCGGCAGGTCTTCACATTCCTCGAAAAGCTCCAGGGCGTTTGGCACAGTTTTATCGTGATGCGTCAGCATGACGATCAATTCTGGTTTCATTCTTTCCCTCGCATGTGTAAACAATCGAAGTCAATTGCTATCCCTTGACGGCGCCGAAAGACAAGCCGCGCACCAACTGTTGTTGCAGCGCGAAGATCAGAAACGCCACCGGAAGGGAAGCGACCGTCGCCAGGGCGCACACTTCACCCCAAAGCGTGCCGTGCGGGCGGATCAGCGATGGGATTTGTGAGGCGACCGGGCGCGTGGCGTCGCTGGTCAAGATCAACCCGTACAGGAACTCATTCCAGGAGAAGATGATCGAGAACAGGGTTACGGCGACGATGCCAGACTTGACCAGCGGCAGGACTGCATAGAAGAACGCGCCGGCGCGCGTGTATCCATCGGTCATGGCTGCTGCGTCGATCTCTTTCGGGATGTCCTCGAAGAAACTGCGCATCAGCCAGATGACAAAAGGTAGCGTGAAAGTGATGTGAGCGATGATCGGGGCGAAGTACGTCCCCAGCAGCCGCATGCGGGCAAAGATCACGTACAGCGGCAAAGCCAGCACCACCGCCGGCGCCATGCGGAAGGTCAGGATCATGTAGAACCAGCCTTCTTTGCCCGGGATGGGAAAGCGCGAGAAGGCGTATGCCGTGGGTACGCCGATCAGGATGCACAGGGATACCGCCGACACAGCGATTAAGAGCGAGTTCAAAATCAATCGCCAGTACCCCTTCACCAGCAGCACTTCATAGAAGTTCTCCAGGGTCGGCTTCCAAATCCAGACGATATTGGGGCTGAGGATTTCTGTACGCGTTTTGAAGCCCAGGCTGAACACCCACAGCCAGGGGAAAAGGAACAGCATGACGATCAACGCCGTTAGCAGATAAGAGGGCCAGCGCAGCAGGCGTTCCATCCGCACGCTGCGAGGTTTATACATTCCTTCCCGGACGATTGTTTCTTGCAGGTCTTTTTCCATAGCTTTCCTCCGCTGTGAGCTTCACGCGCTGCCGCTGGCTCCCTGCCAGCGCTGCAAGGCTTTATAGAGATATTCCACCAGGATGGAAATGAACACGAAGATGACCATGATCAGCGCCGAGCCATAGCCAATGTCCCAATAGCGGAAGGTATGGCGGTAGGCGTAAACTGCCACAGTTTCGGTCACCGTCCCCGGTCCACCGCGGGTCATCACCCAGATGATATCGAAAATGCGGAAGGCGTCGATCACCCGGATCAGCACCGCCACCACGAAGTACGGCCAGAGCAACGGCATGGTGACCCGGAAGAAGGTCTGGATGCGGCTGGCGCCATCCACCTGGGCAGCCTCGTAAGGCTCCTTCGGCAACGCCAGTAAGCCCGCGGTAAGGATGACTGCCACAAAGGGCGTCCATTGGTAAGTGTCCACGGCGATGATCGCAGGTAAAGCCCACGTGCCGCTGCCCAGCACGGCTTCCTTGATCAATCCACTACGGTTGAGGAGCTGTCCAATCACACCGAAATCAGGGTTGAGCGTCAGCGTCCCGACCAGTCCAATCACCACCGGGGTCAGCAAGGTGGGCAAGAGCATAATGGGGATCAGCACCCTGGCTCGCCGAACAACGTTGGAGATCAACAGGGCGATGCTCAAGCCCAAGATGCCCTGTAAAGAGACCGCCGGCAGCATATACAGGAATGTAACTTTGAAGCTGTTATAGAAGTCATCGTCGAAGACCAGCTTACGATAGTTTTCGACGCCAATGTACTGACCTGCCGCCGTGGAATCGGTAAAACTCAAGGCGCGGAAACTGTATGTCAGGGCAGTGATGAAAGGGATCAGAATGATCACCAGGAAAAGGATGGCTGCGGGTGCTGCCCACCACCAGATGTATCGTCTACTGCTCATGAGGCTGCTCCTTGTCTGCTCTTTTGGGCGGCTTTCACCCCGGGAAGAGTTCGAGGTTGCGCTGTGTGTTCGCGTCGAAATAATGGAACCGCTCGGGATCAATGGTCAACCCGACGGTTGCTCCACGCTCAGGAGCCTGGAAGGTGGCTGTGCGGGAACGCAACTCGAGCGCCCCAACGGTCAAGGTCAGGATCGAAGTCTCGCCCAACACCTGCACATGTTTCACTTCTGTCTGGCACAGGGCGTTCGCTGCTCCGACATCCAGCAGTTCGAGATCCCTCGGACGGACGCCGATCTTGACCTGCGGGGAATTATGCAGCCCGACCAGGATTTCCTTCGAAGTACGCGTAGCGGGCAATCGTCCCAAGCCAACCAGGCTAATCCCCCCGCCATCCAGACTGGCGTCGAGGATGTTCATCGGCGGGTCGCCGACAAAGCGCGCCACGAAGATGTTTGCCGGATGTTTGTAGATTTCGTCGGGCGTGCCGACCTGCTCGATCTTGCCATGGTTGAGCACCACCATCCGGTCTGCCAGAGAAAGCGCCTCCAGTTGGTCGGGAGTGGTATAGATGGTGGTGATCCCCTGCTCTAGTTGAATGCGTTTCAGCTCGCCGCGCATGCGGTGGCGCAGCTTGGCGTCCAGGTGGGCGATCGGTTCGTCGAGCAGGTAGGCTTTGGGTTTGCGCACCAACGCCCGCCCCAACGCCACACGCTGGCGCTGCCCGCCGGAGAGCTGGCGCGGATAGCGGTCGAGCAGCTCACCGATGCCGAGCAGGTTGGCGATCTCGGTAATGCGCGTCTCGATGGCTTCATTAGTCCATTCGCTTCTGCGGACCGGGGCTTGCAGTGGGAAAGCCAGATTCTGGCGCACGGTGCGTTGTGGATACAAGGCATAGGTCTCGAAGGCTACGGCGACATCGCGCTCCATGGGCAAGCGATCGGTGACATCCCGGTCGCCGATCATGATTTTGCCCGCGTCAACCGCCTCGATCCCGGCGATTAGCTTGATCAACGTGGTCTTCCCCGCGCCCGCCGGTCCAAGGATGCAAAAGAATTCGGCGTCTTGGACAGCGAAACTGACGTCTTTGAGCGCCTGCACCTCTCCGCCTTTATACTGCTTTGAGACGTTCTGAACCGTGATGCTAGCCATCAGATCCCTCCCTGAGGGGTATGCCAATTATTCATAGAATAAGTTGATCCCGCTGGCGGTGTCAAACAGGTGGATCGGCTCCCGGAATTGCAGGTGGATGACCGAGTCGGTTTCAGCCTCGAAGTCGGGCGGCACCTCGACCAGGAAGTATTCGCCATTTTCCAGGCGCGTCGTCAGGATCGTCCGCTCGCCTTGTGGTTCCAGGACGTAAACCAGCCCTCTGACGCTATAGTCAGTGGGCTGAGCGCTGACGGTTATGCTCTCCGGACGGATGCCCAGGCGGGTCTTGGCGATGCCTTTGCGCGCCATGAGTTTGTCTCCCAGCTCTGCGCTGAGCGGGATTCTGAATGAGGGAGATACAGCAAAGAAACGCCCATCCTCTTGCTGGATTTCGCAATCGGCGAAATTCATGGGCGGCTCTCCAATGAAACCGCCGACGAATTCGGTGCGCGGTCGGGCGTAGACCTCCTTGGGCGTTCCCACCTGCTGCAGCTCTCCCAAATTCATCACTGCAATCCGGGAAGCCATCGTCATGGCTTCCACCTGGTCATGGGTGATGTAAACCGAGGTGGTGCCCAGCCGTTTTTGCAGGTCAACCAACTCCTCGCGCATGCGGGCGCGCTGGCGCGCCTCCAGATGGGAGATCGGCTCGTCCATCAGCAAGATGGATGGCTCGCGGACGATGGCGCGTCCAATGCCCACGCTCTGCATCTGCCCACCGCTCAGCCCGCGCACGCGCATGGGCAACAGCTCGGTGATGCCCAAGAAATCGGCTGCCCAGCGGACTTTTTGGTCAACCTTTTCTTTGCTCCAGACTCGTATGCGCAACGGGAAGGCAATATTCTCGTAAACGCTGAGATAGGGATAGAGGGCGTAGGTCTCGAACACCATGGCGACGTTGCGCTCGCGCGGTTCCAGATCGTTGACCAGGGTGTGGTCGAACCAGATCTCGCCGCGGGTGATCTTCTCCAGTCCGGCGATCATGCGCAACGTGGATGATTTACCGCAACCGGATGGACCGAGCAGGGCAAAGAACTCTCCCTCCTGAATGGACAGATTCAGATCCTTGACCGCCAGGACGTTGCCCTCGTAGATTTTCCAGACTCCTTTAAGGGTTAGCGAGGTCATTTGAGCGCCTCCTGACCTTCAGCATCCCGCGTTCTCTTCGCCGTTGCTTTCGGATAAATGGTTGGTAGAAGATGATAAAAACGATAATTGCCCAGACAAACCAGATCCCCCAAAAGGGGATGTACGCTTCGATAAATCGCAACCAGATGAGCATCAAGATAAACAAGGATCGGTAAGCCCAGGTGAGCTTGTCGCCGATATTCATAACCAGCCTCCAATCGTTTGAACCAGAGGGGCTGGTTTTGCGGCTGTACGCCGCAAAACCAGCCTTTCCTTGCCCCTAGAGATTGCCAGACGCGTCGCTTCTAGGGCAGGATCTCATTCATCTCTTTTTCCAGGTTGCTCAAAGCCTGCTCTGGAGTGACCTCGCCGCTGACAGCGCTGTTCACTGCCAGGATGATCGCTTCGGTCAGGCGCTCTTCTTCCGGAATCGTGGGCTTGGCGATGATTGAGACGCTGGTATTGCCGGTTGCTGGGTTGATCGCATCCAGATACCGCTGTGGGACGCCCACTCCCGTCGGGTCGCCGATATTGCGCACTTTCAGCACCCATTCCCCGCCCGTCTTCAGATAGACCGCTGTGGGCACGTAGGGGATGGCGGCGATCTCGGAGTCCTCGTAAGTCGTGCGCAGCGCCGATTCGCCGCCCAGTTGCTGCTGGGCGATCTGGACTTCCTTACCCATAGCCCACTGGATGAACAGCCAGGCGAGCTCGGGTTTCTTGGAGCTCTTGGGGATAAAGTAGCTCCACCCCTCGATCTGGGTCATCTTTTCCTTGCCAATGGGCACGCCGCTGTAGGCGATTTTCCCGGAGGCTTTCGACTGCGTCGGGTCTTCGACGGCGAAAGTCGCATCGTCCCACTGGATCGCCATGGCTACCAGCCCGGACTGTTGCGCGGCTTGCTTCTCATCCCAGGTGTAGCTGACCGAGCCGGGTGGGGCGAACTGCATCATATCAATGATCATATTGAGCGCTTCGAGAGCCTCGGGGGAGTTCACGGTTACCGGACCGTAGCTGTCGCCGCGGTTGTTGGGGAGCTGGATGTCGCGCCCGCCGAGCGAATAGAGCACGTTGAGGAAATCGTACCAGGTCGAGACATGGCGCGCGGCGCCCCAGGCGTGACCGTAAACATCGTGGTCGAGCGTCTCGCCGGCCAGGGTATCGCCAGCCTTGCGGGTGAAGAATTCAGCCGCGTCGCGGTAGTCTTTCCAGGTGATCGGAGGCGACGGCAGGTCGTAGCCATACCTGGCTTTAAAAGCGGCTTGCTCATCGGGGTGGTCGAACCAGTCATAGCGGTACCACAGGTACATGCTGATGAAATGGAAGGGCAGGGCATAGGTCTTGCCCTGGTAGGTGCAGGTCTCGCGGAACCACTCTGTGTTGAGCAAGTCGTCCTCGAAGCTGAAGTTCGGGTCTTTTAACTTCGGGTCGTTATAGAACTCCTCCACCGGGCGCACCCAGCCGTTGGAGACCAATTTTCCCATGGCGCGGTGGGGCTGCAAGACGACGTCATATACGCCGGTCTGTCCGGCGAAGTCCAGGGTCACTTTCTCGACCGCTTCCTCGTGACCCAGTCCTTCGATGACGACCTTCACGCCGGTGATCTCCTCGAATTCGCCCTTGAGCTGCTGAAGCGCCTCCAACGGCGGCAACGCTTCGCCGATGATGTTCAGGGTTTCACCCTTCCAGGGCGCGGCGGCGCTCGCCAGACTCCATTCACCGGGGGTTTCCTCGGTGGCGGCGGGGGGTTGCGTCGCCTCGGGCGTAGGTGTGGCTTGCGGCGCGCATCCAGTGATCACCATTACCGCCAGCAGGATCAGGCTAAGCATGGCAGATATCTTCGATTTCATCTCTATTTCTCCTCATCATCTGGTCGAGTTGGACAGGTGCTAAACGTTACGGGCTGATCAGACGAAATGAAATATCCTCGACGCTCCTCCTTTCTAATGGGTGCCTTCTTCTTCTATCTCCGTCGAAAGATGGTAAAGGTGCAAAAATCAGCGACGTGATACTCCAGAGAGAGATAGAAGGGTCGGCGATTCCGGTCATAATCTACCTGCTCGAGGTAGAGCATGACGGAGTCTGCCGGCAGGTCCAGACCAATTTGTTTCATCTGGGCTGCGTCCAATTTGACCGGCTTGATATGGGAGATGCCGTAATCTACGGTGAGATTGAATTCGCTTTCGAAGATGCGGTAGATCGAAAGTCTCTTTTCAAGCAGCGCTTTGAGCGCATCCAGGTCCAGGTGACGGTCGCTTTGGAGGAGAATGTCGTACGCGAAAATGTCGATCGAGGCGACGACCGGACGACCATTGGCGGTGCGTATGCGCCGGATGAACACCAGAGGGCCGCCCAGGGGTAAGTTCAGCTTTTCGGCATGCTGTTCTTCGGCAGGCACGATCTTTATCTCCAGCACCTTGGTGCCCGGCGTCAGCCCCATGGAGACAATCAGCTCAGTGACCCCGCTGTTGATATCCAGGCGCTGCTCGAGCACGGGTTGTTCGCTGACGAAGCTGCCGATTCCCTGCCGCCTCCAGATCAGCCCCTGCTCTTGCAGGATGTTCAGCGCCGTGCGCATCGTGCCGCGGCTTACCCCCATGGCTTCAGCTAACTCCACTTCGTTGGGCAGGCGCGCTCCGGGCAACAGCTTACGATCGTAGATCATCTGCCGAATGCGGTTGGCGGTGATCTCGGGCAGGCTATCCTGCTGGGCGATGAGCTCTGTCTGAAACAGGGATGACAACTGGCTGTCGGATGATTCCATGGGTAAATGATTAATGTCTAATGTTTAATGATTAACAAGAGTTTATAGACAAAATGCCTGCTTGTCAAGTATGATTTATTGGCGTGACTGTAATATACACGGTTGGCGAATTTGGCAAACTGGTGCGGGCGCCATGCTCCCCAGCCACTACCCTGCTTACCACGACAGGCCCGAACCGGTCAGCATGAACGCCGCCCACATTCCCGGCCAGGATTTGTAGCCCCGCACCGTGCGACTGCGCATTTACATCCTCCCGATGGTGGCGGCATCGGTCACCAGTTTGATCAGGTCACGCGTGTGGCGGGCGGCCAGGGCGCGCGGCACGAAACTAATGGGGAGGGCGCACCTGAAGGATCTCGGCCAGTTCCAGGATTTCAACAGGTCAGCCCTACGGTTTGAGCCGGATCGGAGAGGAACAGATCGCCCATGAGGTGATGCACCAAGAATACAGGAACTTCGCCTTATGGACGGTGACGTGAATTCATTTATGATACAATTCCGACATTCTTGGGGTTGCGCCCCTATGCCATCCACAGAACCCGGGCCAAGTTGAGAATCCACACGGAGTCGGGATATGCTTCCAGGCTTTGCCGGTGGGAACTCTTTACAAGATCCGATCGGGGGAGATAGCATTCAGGTATATTGGGCAGATATATCGGAGTGTGGATTTCGAATAAATTCCAACCAAAAACCGAGCCTTTGAAAGGAGGTGATGAACGAGATAGGACAGCTGCCTTTGAATCAGAGAATCGCCTGTACCGAACGCCAAACGAACTAAACCTTTTGTTGTCGCAGGGAAAAAGCAAGCTAATCGCCCTGGCAACCATTCTCTGGAGGAGAAAATGTCTAAGAAAATCTACCTTTCACTAAGCCTGCTGGTGATCGCCGTGATGCTGCTGGCAGCTTGTGCGCCCGCTGCGCCGGCCACCACCGAGGCCCCGCCGCCCGAAGAGACCGAAGTCATGACCGAAGAGCCCACCGAGGTGATGACCGAGGAGCCGACGGAGGTGGCAACCGAAGCCCCCACCGAACCGCCTACAGAAGAACCGATGATCGAACTCGTGGTCTGGGCAGACGAGCAACGCTCGCCGATCATCGACCAGATGGGCAACGAGTTCGCCGGGGAATTCGGCGTGCACCTCACCGTACAGCAAATGGGATTCGGCGATATCCGCGACCAGCTGGCAGTGGCTGGACCGGCGGGGGAAGGCCCCGACATCCTGATCGGTGCGCATGACTGGCTCGGACAGCTGGTCGCCAACGGGCTGGTGGCGCCCATCGATCTGGGCGACAAGACCGACCAGTTCCTCGAGGCCGCCGTCAACGCCTTCATCTACGAAGGCCAGCTGTACGGCATGCCCTACGCCACCGAGAACATCGCTTTCTTCTGCAATACCGACATCGTCCAGGAGCCGCCTGCGACCTGGGATGAAGTCATGGCGCTGGCCGAAACGCTCGAAGCCGAATCGGGCGGGGAAGTCACCGCCTGGACCATCCAGGAACGGGATCCGTATCATTCCTTCCCGATCTTTACCTCCTATGGGGGGTACGTGTTCGGTCTGACGGAATCAGGGTACGACCCCAGCGACGTGGGCCTGGACAGTGAAGGGTCCCTCGCGGCGGCGACCTTCCTGCAGGAGATGGCGGCCGCAGGGCACCTCGAACCCGGCGTGGACCACGACATCATGAATGCCCTGTTCACCGGCGGTCAGGTGGCCTGCATCGGCACAGGACCCTGGGACCTGGACTCCATTCGAGAATCCGGGGTGAACTACGGGATCTTCCCCTTCCCGGCCGGTTCCGTTGGGCCGGGGCGCCCGTTCCTGGGCGTGCAGGGCTTCATGATCAGCGCGTTCAGCGAGGATCAGTTGCTGGCCCAAACCGTCCTGAACGAGATCTTCGCCACCGAGGAGTTCATGCAGGCGATGTACGACGCCGATCCGCGGCCTTCGGCCTTCCTGCCGGTGCGTGAGGCGACCGCCGATCCGGATATCGCCGCTTTCGCCGAAGCGGGCCACGACGGCCTGTCCATGCCCGCCATCCCCGAGATGTCATCCGTGTGGGAGGCCTGGACGAACGCGCTTTCTCTGGTCATAACCCAGCAGCAAAGCGCGGAAGAAGCTTTTGCCACGGCGGCGGAACAGATCCGGACGCTGATCGAGGAATAACCGAATCACAGGCTGGGAGACTGGCCGATGACAGAGGCAATAACGGGGACCAGGGGGAGAGCAACTCCCCTGGTCCCCCTTTCCAATTTTCTGACGCGCTACGTCCTGCGCCTGCTGGGACTGGCTCTCGTGGATGCCTTCGCGGTCTGGCTCGTATCTCTCCTGATTCGCGATGCAGTCTGGCCGCTGGCGGCGGCGGTGATCGCCGTAACGCTGCTGGTCAATGCCGTCAACCTTTCGGATCGCCTGTACCCTCTGCGCTGGATGTCCCCCGCGTTTGCAATCATCATCCTGACCGTGCTTTATCCGATCGTCTTCACGGTCTATACGGCCTTTACCAACTACAGCGACGGCCACCTGCTGACCAAGGTGCAGTCCATCCGCCGGATCGGGCAGGACAGGTTCCTGCCGGAAGGGGGCGTCACGTACCGGTGGGCCGGATTCCGCTCTTCGGATGGCGAGATCGCCCTCTGGCTGGTCGGCGAGGGAGGGCAGGCTTACCTGGCGCGCCCCGGCCAGCCGCTCGAAGAGGTGACGGCCGATGCGGCTGGCGTTGGCCCGCTCGACGCCGATGGTTTTCCGGAGTCCCTCGAGGGGTACACGCGCCTTGGACTGCGCGACCTCCTGCCGATCCTGGACAGCCAGCTCGCCCCGCTTGAATTCGGCGAACCCCCGCAGACCATCAAGATCAAATCGATCCGGGAGGCTGCGCAGCTGCAGCAGCGCTACGTATACGACGAGACACAGGACGTCATCCTCGATCAGATGACGGGCGCCCTGTACACCGCGGATGACAGGCAGGGCTTCTTCGTCTCCGAAACGGGCGCGACGCTGAACCCGGGCTACCAGGTGACGATCGGCTGGAGCAATTTCCAGCGCCTGTTGACCAGCCCCGCCCTGCGCGGGCCGTTCATCCAGGTCTTCGTCTGGACGATCGTGTTTGCGCTGTTCTCGGTCCTGACCACCTTCGCCCTGGGGTTGTTCATGGCGCTGGTGTTCAACGACCCGCACTTCCCGGCCCGCAAGCTGGTGCGCACCCTGCTGATACTGCCATACGCCATCCCGGGCGTGATCGGCATCTTGATCTGGCGGGGCATGCTCAACCAGCACCTGGGGGTGATCACGACCAACATGGTCAACCTGTTCGGTTGGGCCCCGGGCTGGTTCACCGATCCCTTCTGGAGCAAGGTCGGCGTGCTGCTGGTGAACCTGTGGCTGGGATACCCCTACATGATGCTGGTCTGTACCGGCGCGCTGCAGGCGATCTCGAGCGACGTTTACGAGGCCGCCGAAGTCGATGGGGCGAGCACCTGGCAGCGCTTTTGGAACATCACCCTGCCGCTGCTTTTGGTCAGCGTGGGACCGCTCCTCATCGCCTCCTTTACGTTTAATTTCAACAACTTCACGGTCATCTACGCCTACAACGAGGGGCTGCCTCCCATCCCTGGCACCCCGACGCCGGCAGGCTACACCGACATTCTGATCAGCTATACCTTCCGGCTCGCGTTCGAGAGCGGCCGCGGGGCACAGTACGCCTATGCCGCGGCGATCACTATCGTGATCTTCCTGATCGTGGCATCTATCACTTTGTTCCAGTACCGTTTCCTGGGGCGGTGGGAGGAGGTATCCGAAAGTGTCTAGCCTGGCAACCGCTGCAACCGGCACGCTGAAACAACCGCGCAGCTCCATCCGGCGCCAGCGCTCCCTCGGGCTGGTCCTGCGGGTCCTGATCGCAGTTGGGGCTGTCATTTTCGCCCTGTTCCCGATCGTCTGGATATTCTCCGCGGCGCTGAATCCGACCAGTTCGATGGCCAACCAGCGGCTCATCCCCCCCAACGCTTCGATGGCGAACTTTAACGAGCTGCTGAACAACCCGATCCAGCCTTTCTTCCGCTGGCTGTTGAACTCGGTCAAGGTAGCGGGGATCACCTCGGTCCTGGCCGTCTTCGTCACTGCGCTGACCGCCTACGCATTTTCCCGCTTCCGTTTCAGGGGTCGCCGGAGCCTGCTGCTGACCATCCTGTTGATCCAGGTCTTCCCCAACATGCTGACCATCGTGGCGCTCTTCCTGCTCCTGAGGCAGCTGGGAGACTACTTCCCTTCCCTCGGGCTGAACAGCCATGGCGGGCTGATCCTGGTCTACCTCGGCACCCAGATGGGCATCAATATCTGGCTGATGAAGGGCTTCTTCGACTCCATCCCGCGCGATATCGACGAATCGGCGGCAGTCGACGGCGCGACCCACTGGCAGGCGTTCTGGCGGTTGATCTTCCCCCTGGTCAGGCCCGTCCTGGCGGTGGTCGGCATCCTGGCTTTCGTCTCGACGTTCAATGAGTTTATCCTGGCCAGCGTATTGCTGCGCAGCACGGAACAGTTCACCCTGATGGTGGGGCTGTACCTCTTCGTCACGCAAAACTTCGCCCAAGAGTGGGGGGTGTTCGCGGCCGGGGCGCTGATCGGCGCCCTGCCGATCGCCCTCCTGTACGTCCTGCTCCAGGACCAGATCGTCGGCGGCCTGACCCAGGGAGCGGTAAAAGGATAACAGACCAACAACCCGGCGGGAGCATCCGGGTTGTTGCCGCCTCGCACCCATGGAAGATTTCATCTTTGGCACCCTCTCGACGGACGACCTCAAACTGTTCTATCACCGGGTAGCCCGCCGCGGGGTCCATCACGCCCACGAGCTGGACCCTCCCGACCCGGAAGTAGGCAAACCGGTTCGGATCGCGGTCCTGGTCGGGCCGGATGCGCCCGTCGATCACGTGGCCTGCTACTACACCCTGGATGGGAGCGAACCGGCCGGCGAGCACGGCCAGGCCCATCATGGGTACTGCCGGCCCCTGGAGAGAGCCGGCCTCGAATGGGACAATTTCACGTGGGGGTATCTCTCCCGCTGGGAAGGGACCCTGCCGCCCCTCTCCGAAGGCAGCGTGGTGCGCTACCGCATCGGGGCCTGGAGGGAGGGCAGCGGTCCGGAAAGAGGGAAGGAGATCTTCTGCGATTGGCCGGACGTAAAATCCAGCCTCGAGGAAGCCGCCCGGGCCTTCTTCCACCACGAGCCCGCGCCGCCCGCCGCCCTCGGCGATCCGAACACAGGCACGACCTTCACGTACCACGTTGACCGCCTCCAGCCGCCGCGCTGGGCACGCGCGGCGGTCGTCTACCACATCTTCGTGGACCGCTTCAACCCCGGCCAGGGGAAAGACTGGGAGCAGACGGGCGACCTGAAGGGATTCTGCGGCGGGACGCTGTGGGGCGTGGCCGAAAAACTGGACTACATCGCCGATCTCGGCGCCACCTGCCTCTGGCTGAGCCCGATCTTCCCCAGTCCGACCAGCCACGGCTACGACGCCACGGACTACGAACGGGTCGCGCCCCGGCTGGGCGGAGACGCGGCGCTGAAAGCCCTGGTCGATGAAGCCCACCGACGCGGGCTGCGGGTGGTCCTCGACCTGGCGTGCAGCCACCTCTCCGACCGCCACCCCATCTTCCAGGACGCCCTGTCCAACCCGGGAAGCCCGTACCGCGACTGGTTCTTCCTTGACGACTCGAGCTTAGGCCAGAGCCAGGGCTACCGCGCCTACTTCGGTGTGGCTTCCATGCCGCAGATCAACCTGGCGCACCCGGGCGCCAGGGAATGGATGTTCCAGATCGCCCGTTACTGGCTGGAAGCTTTCGGCGTGGACGGCTTCCGCCTCGACCACGCCAACGGCCCCGGCCCCAGCTTCTGGTCGGACTTTTGGGCGGAATGCAAGCAAGCCAACCCGGAGGCCTTCTGCTTTGGGGAGATCGTCGAAGAACCTTCCGCCATCCGCCGCTACCTAGGGAGGATGGACGGCGCCCTGGATTTTCACCTCGCCGACGCCTTCCGCCGGGCGTTCGCTTATGGGAGCTGGGACGCGGACGCCTTCGACGCCTTCCTGGACCGGCACCTGGCCTACTTCAACCACGCAGACTTCTTGATGCTCACCTTCCTGGACAACCACGACATGGACCGCTTTTGCTTCATCGCCAGCGGGGACAAAGACCGCCTGCGGAAAGCGGCCGCCCTCCAGATGCGCCTGCCCGGCCCGCCGATCGTCTACTACGGCACGGAAGTGGGCCTGAGCCAGACCGTCAGCAAAGCCAGCCAGGTCGGCCTGGAGGCGAGCCGGATGCCGATGGTCTGGGGGCGAGACCAGGACGCGGCACTGCTCGAATTCTACAAAGCTTTGATCCGAGACAGGTTCGAGGCGAAACCCTGGCAGAAATGAAGCTGAAGCGCTTCCTGATATTCCTGACCGGGCTGTGGGTCCTGGCGGCGTGCCGCTCAACCGGGCCCACGGCCCTTCCCACCATCTCCCCCTCCGTCCCAGCCCCAACGGACACCCCATCGGCGCTGCCTTCCCCCACCGAGGCGCCCGCCGAGGAACCGATCTACCTGTCGATCCTCTGGCACCAGCACCAGCCGCTGTATTTCAAGGATTCCGAGACCGGCCTTTACGTCCGCCCCTGGGTGCGGCTGCACGCTGCCAAGGACTACGTGGACATGGCCGCCATCCTCGAGGAGTACCCGGAGATCCGGGCCACCTTCAACCTCACTCCCAGCCTGATCCGGCAGCTGGACGACCTGGGGTCGGGCGCCAAAGACGTCTACCAGTCCCTGGCAGAGACGGCCGCGGAGGACCTCACGGATGAGGAAAAGGACTTCATCCTGGCGCGCTTCTTCGACACCAACCGCAAGATCATCGCCCGCTTCCCGCGCTACCAGGAACTGCTCGAGCTGCGGGAGGCGGCCGCGGACCCCAGGAGCGCCTATTCGGTGCAGGACTTCCGCGACCTCCAGGTGCTGTTCAACCTGGCCTGGGTCGACCCGGACTGGCTGGCGGAGGAGCCGCTGGCTTCCCTGGTCGAAAAGGGGAGAAACTTCGCGGAAAGCGACAAGGAGGTCCTGTTCGCCGAACACCTGCGGCTGGTCCGGGAGGTCATCCCCACCTACCGCCGGTTGCAGGAGGCGGGGCAGATCGAAGTGACCATGACGCCCTACGCCCACCCCATCCTCCCCCTGCTGGTGACCACCGACCTGGCCCGAGAAGCCCTGCCTGACCTGGAGCTCCCCGCGGCGCGCTTCGTCTACGGGCAGGACGCCGCCGCGCAGGTGGAACTGGGCGCGCAGCTCTACGCCGAGCACTTCGGCCGCCCGCCGCGCGGGATGTGGCCCGCCGAGGGCTCCGTCGCCCAGGAAATCATCACCCTGGTGGCGAAGCGCGGGATCCGGTGGATGGCCTCAGACGAGGGCGTGCTGGCGAAGAGCCTGGGCCTGGAGAGCTTCACCCGCGACGCGGGCGAGGTGGTCGGAGAGGCGGACCGTCTCTACCGACCGTATTACGTCCAGGGCGCGGAAGGCGGTCCCGTGGCGATCGTGTTCCGCGATACCCTCCTCTCCGACAAGGTGGGCTTCACGTATTCCGGCCAGAGCGGAGAGAGCGCCGCCGCCGATTTCATCCAGCGGATCCACGCCATCCGCGAGAAACTGCGGACAGAGGGCGCCCCAGGACCACACCTGGTCTCCGTCATCCTGGACGGCGAGAACGCCTGGGAGCATTACGACAACGACGGCAAGGCTTTCCTGCACGCCCTCTACCAGGGCCTCAGCGCCGACCCGACCATCGTGACCATCACGCCCGGCGAATTCCTCGCCCGCGCCCCGGAGCAGCCGGCGATCGAGGACCTGTGGGCCGGCTCCTGGATCAACCACGACTTCTCGACCTGGATCGGCGAAGAGGAAGAGAACACCGCCTGGGAATACCTGGCCGCGGCCCGCCAGCGGCTCCAGGAGTACCTCACCGGGCGGCGCAGGGGCCAGGCCAGCCCCGAGCAGCTGGAAGAGGCGACACTGCTGATGTACACCGCCGAAGGATCGGACTGGTTCTGGTGGTACGGCGCGGACCAGAACTCCGGCAACGACGAGGTCTTCGACCAGCAGTTCCGCGACACCCTGAAGCAGGTGTACCTAGCCCTGGGAGAGGCGCCGCCGCCTCTCCTGGACGTGCCCATCCTCCCGCAGCCGGCCGCTCCCGCCGACCGCCCGGCGACGGACCGGCTCACCCCGGCGGTCGACGGTCGGCTCGAGGAGGCGGAATGGGCAGCCGCCGGCCTCTATTACGCCTCCGGGGGCGTGATGGCGGCGGCCGAACGGGCCTTCGAATCGCTCGCCTTCGGCTTCGACAGCCAGAACCTGTACCTCGGGGTGGACCTGGCAGACGATTTTGCCCTGCCTGCCGGCGAGAGCTACCTGGACGTGTATCTGCACGTCCCCGGCGGGGGGAGCGCCAGCCACTTCACGCGCGCCGGCACCCTGCTCGGCTTCCCGGCAAACCGGCGGCTGGCCCTGCGGTTCGCCGGCGCCCGCCTCCAGGAAGCGGCCCTCTTCACCGCGGGCGAGGGCGGCGTCTGGGAGCCGGCGGCTGACCCCGTGCAGGCCGCCCTGGGGGACCGGCAGCTGGAGCTGCGCATCCCGCTCGCCGCACTCGGGGGCGCCGATTCCGGGGACCGCCTCACCCTACGCGCCTTCTTCGGCCTGGCCGCGGAAGCCGCCCTGCAAGATGCAGACCAGGTCCCCGGCCCCGGCCCGGCCGACCTGATCGTCCCCGACCTGGGCACGACCACCCTGGTGCTGGAGGTCGTCGATCCGGAAGGCGACGATCACGGCCCGGGGAGGTACACTTACCCGCTGGACGCGGTGTTCACCCCCGGAAACTTCGACGTGCTGAACTTCCAGGTAGGCCACGACGCAGATGAGATCGTGTTCAAGTTCGCGCTGCGCGGCCCGGTCGACAACCCCTGGGGGTCCCCGAACGGCCTGTCCCTGCAGACGCTCGACATTTACATCGATACGGATGGGGACGGACAGGGGGGCGTGGCCCTGCTGCCCGGGCGGAACCTCGCCCTGGCCGAGGGCTACGCCTGGGACTACGCCATCACCGCCGAGGGCTGGGCGCCGGGCATCTATGCGCCCGGGGAGGAAGGTCCCCGGCAGGTCGCATCCGCCAGCGAGTTTACCATCCTGGTCGACCCGGCCCAGCGGGAAGTGACCCTCCGCGTGCCCAAGGCGATCCTGGGGGACGACCCGGAGGCCTGGAAGATCGGCGCCGTGGCCCTCAGCCAGGAGGGCTTCCCCGCCGCCGGGGTGATGCGCGTCCGGGACGTGCTGCCGGTCGCCGAGCAGTGGCGGATCGGCGGCGCGCCGTCGGGGGCGACCAACCACACCCGGGTCCTGGATCTCGTCTGGCCCGCGGCGGGCCAGCAGGAGCGCTGGCTGAGCGATTTCACGCCCGTGAACGCCCCCCAGGCGGAGCTGACCCCGGAGGATTTCGCCCGGGTGCCGCTCCTGGATCCCGGGGCGCTCCCCTGAGCTCAGCCGGGCCTCCCCGGGCGCGTTTCCGGTTCTTACCGCTGTTCGGCGATGCTGGCGGGGGTGAAAGCCGATATTCCGGCCGGGATCTTCGAGACCGCCCAGGTCACCAGCCAGGGATAGGCGCGGCGAGGAACTCGAGCTCGTCGCCGACCCGGACTTTTTCGAGGACGTCGGGAGTGGTCTCCAGGACGTAGCGGGCCGGCCCCGGCGAGGCGTAGTAGGGCCGCCACGGCCTGGCCAGCCGGGCGGCGGTGACCCGCCCCGCCCCGTCGATCCAGATGGCGGCGATGGGAAAGAAGACGAAAAACATGTGGATGGCGGTGCCGGCGATCGAATCGCGGTCTTTCACCAGGATCAGACCTTCGCCGGGGCGCAGTTTGCGGCGGAACTGGAGGCCGCGCAGACGACACAGGCGGCTGCTGCACCACCGGGCCGACTCGACCAGCGTTTCCCCGGTCCCGCGCTTCTTGACGATGACTCGCGTATCCGATCGCATACGATTGGCCTGATTCTATCCTAGACCGGGGGGCCTTCAGCAGGGATTTCCGCTGCCCCCGGGACGAGATCTTCGCGGCGGGGTCGAGAGCCGCTATAAATCCAGACTGTCCAGCAGGTTATCCTCCTGCTCGGGGGATAAGCGCGGCGCCTGGCTCAGTATCTGGATCTGCTTTTCCATCCAGGTCATGATCTCTTCAAACTTCGACTGCGGGATGCGCTCGGTTGTGCCAACCCCGGCCATGCGCCAGATGGCGCCGTAGACGCGCGGGTAGGGATGGTTGACGCCGCGCTCCTGCAAGAGATATCCCAGCGCCCGCACCGTGTTGCTGACCTGCCCCACCTGTTCCGGCGTCAGCCGCTCCGGAGTGGGGGTCGCGGCCCGGATCTGCGCACGCAGGTCGCTGTAGGCTTTCCGAATCTGATCGATCTTCTCTTCGTGTTCCCGCCGGACCTGGGCGATCTGCTCGTCAATGTAAGACTGCCTGGCCCGGCCCTCCAGCCCGCGATCCTCGGCCTCGCGCTCGGCGACCAGGCGCGCCATGGTCATCCGCATAAAGTCCATTTCGCCGCGCTCTGTGATGCCAAAATGCTCGGCCAGCACGTCCCTGGCCTCAGACAGAAAAGCCGACAGGACGGAGCGGGCTTCCGGGTCCTTGACAGACTCGAGCGAGGTCCCCGCCAGGAACAGGGGCAGCGCGACGGCGTTCATGCAGACCATCGCCTGCGGCCCGCCGGCGGTCTGGAGGCGGATGCGCGCGATGTAAGGTGAAAACCAGTCGTTCTTGCGGCTAAGCCGGGCAAAAAGCGCCTGGCGCGTGATGCCGAAAGCCGCGGCGACGGAGTTGAGCGACACATACCCCTGCCCATCCGCCAGCTTTGCCGCGACGAGCTGCCGGCCGCGGAACGGAATTTCGTCCTGCACTTCCGGCTCGAAAATGGTGTTGTCCAGCAGGGCTTCGGCGCTGTCGTTCTCGATGACATCCTTGCCGCTCATGTTCGCTCCTTATGGGTTGGGTCTGGGAGATAGCACGCGAATTATAATGGCGAATCGCCAGGGGTGCCAAAGCTATTTCAGCACCATATAACCTTGCCAGGGGTGCAACAAAACATTGCACCCTTTAAGGATGCAACAAAACGTCGCGCCCTTGCGTGAAGCAAGGCAGCCCTGGTTTATACCTTCCAGTCGCGTTCCTCGCCTATACCCCCCTGCCCCGCGAACGTGAGTGCTGGCTCCGCAGACAGCAAGGATTTCCACTGTCTCTGGGACGAGATCTTCGCGGCGGGGCGCTCGCCGGGGCGGAGGGTAAACAAGCATTGTATGTCTATGCGCATTAATTTTGGGCCTTTTCCAGGCGGTCGCGAAGCGCCGAATGAGAACCTGTGTTCGGACGCTTCTGCGCCACCACCGAAACCCTCTCCCTTTTTCCAGTCAGTCGGACAAGAACCCCAAATCGCCGCGCTCGCGCCCGGTCTGCCGATCCCTCACACCCTGGCCGCTCAAACCGGTGCGTCTCTTTGACCCACAGCGCGTCGATCGCGCCCCGCCAGTACGGCAGGGCGCGGTCCATGTCCGCCGCGAAAAACCGGTTGCGGCGGACAGATCCCGGCAGATGGATGGGGGACGGGGTAAAAAAAGGGGGGAGAATCCCGTTAAAACAGGGAGATTGACCAGCTGGTCGGCGATCGCCTCGGCGCGCGGATGCGCTTGCGCCGCGCCCGGGGATCGATGCCCAGGGCGGCGCAGACGTCGTTGAGGACGCTGCACCGCTGGCGGTTGGTCGCCAGGCAGCCCGGCGCAGCCCCCGTCAGCCTCCGGCGCTCCGCCTCCCGCCCCGGCGGCGCTCTGCCAAAACCCGGCCAACCCGCGCCATACGGGGTCGTGAGGACCCCATATGGCCGTTAACCGTGAATCCGCCGGCGATCCCCGGTCCGGGTCTGCGCGCCGCGGACGGGCACAGAAAAAAGTGTTCCAATTGGAACACTTCCGCCATCCGCCGCGCCTGCCCGGCAGAGGACCGCACGGCTACTGCCTTCTTTCGAACAGAATCCGCAGCCAGCGGGCCTGCTCCTCGAGGTGGTCCGCCGCCTCCAGCAAGTCGCTCGCGTTCTGCGCGGCGACGGAAAACTCGGCCGCGACCATTTCATAGTTCCGCTCGAAATCCCCGCGCCGCGCCAGGCGGAGGAAGGAGCGCAGCCGGCTGGCCGCGCGCCGGTGGGTGGTCAGGCCCGGCTTGCGCCGGGGCGGTCCCGAGACGGCGCGCTCCTGCCGGTCCACCCGCTCCTTCACCTCCTGCGCCGTGAGGCCTTCCTGAATGGCCGTGGTTAAAATTTCCCGGCGGAATTCCGGCGGAGCGGCGAGGATTTCCCGCAGGCGGCCTTCTGGCACGTCGTACAGCTTGGCCAGGTAGATCAGGTCGCTGGGCAGGCTCAGGATCTGGAGGTGCCGCTCCAGGGCGGGCCGGGAGAGCCGGAGGCGCTTCTCGAGCGGCGGCCAGGTGCCGTTCGGCAGCCGCCGGATCTCCAGGACCTGGCGGAAATAGTCCCAATCGTCCTCCAGGTCCGGGTCCGGGAGGATGCCGAGCTGGAGCAGGATCAGGCCGGCGATCGCCCGGGCGCGGTCGACGGCGGTGTTGCCCTCGCGCTGGATGTTCTCGGAGATCTGCCGCTCCCGGCTGAACTGGCTCTCTTCGATCACCCGCAGCGCCGGCTCCTCTTTCAGTCCTCGGCGGACCGCGGCCAGGGCCAGCGCCCAAAACCGGCGCTCGCCGACCTCGATGGCGAAGACCGGCTGTCCGCCGGGGTCCTGGACCCAGGAACCGGTCGCCGGCTCGATCTGGCCGAGCTCCAGGATGTTCTCACCCAGCTCCAGCAGGGCGTTCACCTGGCCGCGCAGGCCGGCGTCGTAGCCGGCCGCGTCCAGCAGGCTGCGGGCGGCCTGGTAGCAGTCCAGCTCGCCGCGAAAAAAGCGCCCTTTGATCTCCGGGGGCAGGATGACCCGCGACTGGAACCGGTCCGGCAGGCACTGGCTGAGGGGCACGGTCACGACGCGCGCCGTGCGCAGGCGGGGCGGCTGCTCGGCCGGCTCGAAAAAGCCGGCGGCCTGGCTGTCTGCGTCCTGGAAGAGGCTTTCCAGGTCCTTGGGGGTTCGTTTTCGGGCCACTTTAACCGCACCTTTCCCACCGGACGCTCCCGCCCGAGCTGGTGAATGGCGCCCCGGGGGATGACCGCCGCCGCGGGGGCGAGAAAATCAGATTATATCGCACCGGCCGGAACCGTTCCAATTGGCACACTTCTCAGCCCATCCTCCGGCGGACCTCCTCGGCGGCGCGGGCGAACTCCTGGGCCGCGGGATTGGCGCCGGCCAGCCCCGCCGCGCCGCCGCGCGGCGGGCGGTAGCTGAAAATATCCAGGCCTTCGTTGATGGCGTATTCGACGTCCGCCTTGTTCGAGGTGGGGGGCAGGACCAGCTTCCCGTACCGGCTCACCAGGGAGCGGTTGAGCTCCACCTCCTCGACGCGGCGGAAATCGGTCATCGTGGGCTGCAGCCCCAGCAGGCGCAAATTGGGGTTCTTGCTGCGCTGGACCTGCTGGATGGTCGTCAGCAGGTCGTTCAGCCCGTCCAGGGAGAAGCCCTTGAGCTGGACAGGGATGAGCACGAAGTCCGCCGCCACCAGGCTGTTGACCGTCATCACGTCCAGCGAGGGCGGGGTGTCGACCACCACGTAGGCGTACAGGCGCGCCACGGCCTCGAGCAGGTAGCGCAGGCGATAGTCGCCGTCCGCCTCCGTGCTGAGCAGTTTGGAGGCCGCCTTCATCCTGGCCTTGCTCGAGGGAAAATAGTCCAGATTGTGGTCCGAACGCAGGGGGATGCCGGAGGTGCGGATGGCCGCCGTCACCGGCATGGAGGATTCGTCCAGCAGCAGGTCGCCCAGGGTGACCGTCGCGTCCCGGTCGCCCCGGCGCTCTGGCGGACAGAAGATCCCGCCGGCCAGGGTGGCCGCGGCGTGGGACTGCGGGTCCATGTCCACCAGCAGCACCCGGCTCACCGGGCGGTTCGACTGGCCCTTCGACAGGCTCAGGGCGCGGCTCGGGGCCGAACCGGACTTCTCCTCGTGGCCGAGCATCAGCGCCAGCGCAGCCGCCAGGTTGATGGCGTACGTGGACTTGCCCACGCCGCCCTTCTGGTTGGCGATCGATATCACCTTCATGGTCGTCTGCCCCTCGATTCTCCGCCGCTGCGCCTGGGCCAGCAGCCAAAACCGGAGATATTTTACCCCAAACAAGGCCTATAGGCAACGAATATTGGGGCAATTAAATCGTAAAGGCAGGTATATTCGGGTTATTATAGGCAATAATCGGTCATTTTGAGCCGGTTATAGGCTATAAGGGGCGTGGCTGGCGTTTTCCAAGTCCTGCATTGTCAGGAAACCCCTCCTCATGTATAATGGCGGGCGATCTCACCGCAGGAGGAGCCGCACCGGGTGAACGAGCGCACGCTGTACCGCCTGACCTACCGGGAGTTGAGCCTGATGGGGCTGAAGGAGCACCCCTTCCACCCCTCCGCCGACCCCCGCTTCCTGTACCTGGCCCAGAACCACCTCAACATCCTGGGGCGACTCCAGGACCTGATCGAGTGGCGCGAGGGGCTGGCGGTGGTGGAGGGGCACGTCGGCACCGGCAAGACCTCCCTCGCCCGCCGCCTGTACGAGCTCACCGAGCAGGACGACCGCGTGGCGCCCGTCTACATCCACACGGCCGCGTTCAAGACCCCCATGGACGCAGCGCGGGACATCGCCGCCGCCTACGGCGTCCGGGGCCGGCGCTCCTACATCGACCAGCTGCGCGACCTGGAAGCGTACCTGGTCAAACTCAAGCGCCAGGACAAGACCGCCGTGGTCCTGCTCGACGACGCCCAGTTCATGCAGCCGGACAGCCTGGACACCATCCAGAACATGCTCAACTTCGACCTCTCGGAGAAGCTGATCCAGATCATCCTGTTCGGCCAGCAGGAGATCAAGGAGATCTTCGTCCAGAAGAAGGCCGTCCACGACCGGGTGGTGCACTGGCAGAGCCTGGGGCCCCTGCCCTTCACCGACATGGTGGGGCTGATCACCTTCCGGCTGACCGTGGCAGGGCGGTCGGAGCCCCTGTTCACCGACTCGGCCCTCACCCGCCTGTACGAGTTCTCCCGGGGGATCCCGCGCCCGCTGGTGATCGTGTGCGGCAACACGCTCCGGCTGCTGGCGGAAAAGAAGGCCCAGCTGGCCGACGTCGACGACGTGGAAGAGGCGATCCGGATCTACGAGCAGCGTCCCACAGGCTGACCATGAGCGAAAAGTCACCCCTGTCCCGCTATCCCTGGGCCGAGCTGTACGACATCGAGTCGGGCGTCAAGCGGCTGCACCTGACCCGCGAGGAGGAGGGTCCTGGCCGGCCCCCGAAGCCGGTCAAGCGCATCAAGACCTCGATCACCCTGACCGACGAGGAAAAGCGCATGTACGAGAAACTGGCTTACGTCCTCGGCAGCAAGCTGCACCCGAACAAGGTGACCAAGGGCCAGGTGATCGGGCTGGCCCTGCGGCTGCTGGACGCGAAGATCGAAGCGCTGCCCGGCGCGCTGGACAGCTGGGCGCTCCTGGCAGAGACCCTGTTCGAAGCGGAGGAAGGAAGGTAGGATAATTATTTACCGACTTAATTACTTAATTATTTAATTATTTACCGACGTAATCGGGCGGCTTCGCCTAGCCCCCAGAGGCGCTTCCCGCCGAGCAGAGCATGGCAGGCGAGGCCCAACCCGGACAACCTGCCGTTCCCCGGCAGTTTAAAGCGAAACTCCCCAGGCCTGGCAAGCGGAGGGGAGCGGTCGCACGAGTGATTCAGCGCCCATAGTTTACCAGCTTATCGGCGAATGGTCAAGTGTTGCACTGCTCCCCTGCTCCTTCCGCTCGGAGACGGAAATGGCAGTGCATTTTTCATCCCTACAACCTGAGCTCAGCGGACCCCGCCCGGACCCCGGCGCGCCCCGCTCCTGGACAGCCCCTCGTGGGGTCACCCCCGCGGCCTCCCGGCCGAAAAAGGGGGAATTTTGGGGGGAATTTTTCCAGCAGCTCTTTACAAGCGGGCCTGAATTCCTGTATAGTGTTTCAGAGGGGAATACGAGCGGTCCATGAGCCTGATGGAAGCCTCACCGGAGCGGGCCTGGCAGATCGTCCGCGACCAGCTGCAACAGGAGATGCCCAGGGCGAGCTTTGAAGCCTGGGTGAAGGCGGCGCGCTTCCGCGCTTACGAAGGCGGGGTCTTCACGATCGAAGCGCAGGACGACTACGCCCGAGCCTGGCTGGAGAGCCGGCTGACCAGCACGGTCGCCCGCTGGCTGACTGGCATCCTGGACGCTTCGGTGGAGGTCCGATTCGCCGCCCCGCCCCGCGACCCAGGCGCTGAGGGCGGGGGCGTCAGCGCCGGCATCTCCCCGGAGGCGGCCTGGCGGATCGCCTGCGACCGCCTTCAAGCCTCGCTCGCGCCGGAAGACTTCGCGCGCTCGGCACAGGGGCTGGACTTCCTGGCTTACTACAACCAGACCTTCATCCTCAGCCTCCCCGACCAGGCGGCCCGCGACCGGGCCGAGCGCAGCCTGGGCGATGAGATTCGCCGCCTGCTGGACGAGGTCCTGCGGAGCGCGGGCGACCCCGCCGGCGGCCCGGTGAAGGTCCAGTTCGTGGTCCTGCCCCCGGAGGGCGGGGCCGGGACCCCGCCGCCCCTCAACAGGCCTTTCGACAGGCTCAAGGCGCAGCTCGGGACACTGGATTCCGCCGCGCCCGCGGCGGCCGGTTCGACAGGCTCACCAGCCGGCGAAGGCGAGGAGAGCGCGCCGGCTGCGGGAGGTCCCTCCGAGGAGGAGGCAGAGGTCCTCGTCAGGCCGATCTGCAACACCCTGCGTGAGATCATCACCCGCCCGCGGAGCGTGGTCGTCGCGCCGGCCTACCTGCTGCGCTGGCTGCCCTACCTGGGACCGGACCAGGGCTGGTTCCTCCTGGCCATGCGGCAGGCGTTCTTCCAGGCGAACGGCGCCAAGGTCAGCGCAGAGAACTGCGGGCGGACCTTCACGGTGAGCCGGCGGCGCATCGCGCGCTGGTCAGGCCTGGGCGAGAAGAAGGCCTGGGAACTCTTGAAGCGCCTCGACGCCGCGCACCAGGCAGGGAACTTCCTGGCCTGGTTCGTGCAGAGCACTGTCCCGAGCTCGCCGGGAGGCGCCGTCCCGGGCCAGCGAGGGAGGCCCCAGACCTACGCCTTCCGGGTGGACATGCCGCTCACGCCGGGCGACGCGGAGGCGCTCCACGCCTGGCTGGCCGAGAACGGTATCCAGCAGGACCCCCTAGCGGCGGTCCGGCGCGCCCTGGATCGCCAGCCCCGCGAGCTGCTCCCACACCCGGCGCCCCCGCCGGAGGAGCGCCACTTCCGCCTGCCGCCCGACCCGCGCACGGTGCAGGACGTGGTCCTGGCGGCGGCGGGAGTCCCCCCGGCAGACGAACGCTACCTGCCGCTGAAGCAGCTGGCCGACCAGCTGCAAGCCCACCTGCAGAGCCCCTCCGATAACCTGCTGATCACCCATTACTTCCTGCTCGAGTGGCTCGACCGGCTGGGGCGGATCCCGGCCTGGATCGTGACCATCCTGCGCGACCGCGGGTACATCGACCACACCCAAGGCATCCGACGCGACCGGATCTTCCTCAAAGAGGGCTACGCCGAGCTGGCCCGCCTGCTGGGGGTCAGCGAGCGCCAGGTGGAGAGCTGGCTGCCGCCGCTGGAGGGTATGGTGCGCCGGAAGAAGGCCGCCAATGCGCCTGCGCCGGCTGGCGAGCCTGTCGAACCAGCCGGCGACACGGCCCTTCGACAAACCCTTCGACAAGCTCAGGGCAGGGCTCAGGACACCGCCCTTCGACAGGCCCTTCGACAGGCTCAGGACACCGCCTGGGGGAGGCACCAGGCCAAGCGCAGCCTGGTCGCCCGGTTCCTCGAGAAGTCCGGCGCGGTCGACTGGACCGGCAACCAGGGCACGCAGTACGAGTTCAAGGTGCGGTTCGAGGAGCCGCTGACGCCTGAGCACCAGGAGATCTACGACGCCCTCGAAGGGCTGCTGTACGCGGGCTTGTGCTCCCGGGACCCCTCCGCCGTCCGGCGGCTGGCGGAGGCGATCGAGGCCTCCCTGGCCCGCGAATCACACCACTCCCGGCAGGCTTGGTGCGCGAAAGATACAACCCTCCCCGCGGCTGGCCCGCAAAAGACACACCCCGGCGGGGAGGCGGTGCGCGATCTGGACACGGATTGGTCCGCGAAAGATACAACGAATGAGGAGGCTGATGCGCGGATCGCGCCGCTTAAAGCCCTTTTATTTAAGCACCTTAACCCCAGAGCGCTGGCAGATATAGCCCAACTGCTCCACCAGTACCTGGAAAAATTCGCGCCGGCGGGAGACGAAAGCCAGACAAAAGCCGCGGCCGGGGAGGGGGAGGACCTCTCGCTCTGGGACTGGGAGAAACTGCTGGGCTACAGCGGCGCTCCCGAGAAGGTGCGCGCGGAGATCCTGAACTCGCCAGACATCCAGAAGCACTTCCTCGGGCACGCCTTTTACGGCTACGAGCACCGGGCGCAGGGGGACCGGCGGGGGATCCAGGCGCCCTTCAAGTATGCCGCCAGCCGGCGGCTGGACTGTCCGCCGCCGGAGTACATGGAGCTGGCGTCCCTGCCGCCGCACGAGCTAATCCGGGTGCTCGAGGCGCGGCGCTGGGACGGCGGTGGGCCGGAGCTGTCGGATTCGGCCCGGCGGGTCGCCCGGGCGCTGCAGGAGGAGGATTTCTACCTGGTGATCGAGACGGCGGCGCGGCTTCCGGGGCAGGCGGTGGGGAGCGGGGTGGGTGGCTGAGCGGCACGATTGCGCATAGCCGTAAGAAGCAGGGAGCGGGCCATTCTTCGCCTCCAGCAGATCGTCCTGGAACAGCGGAGGCCGCTGCGCTTCATCCGCATGCCGGTTTACGATTTCGGCTGATTCGTGGAGGGAGGGGGCGATAGCCGGATTGGACCTGAATCCTGACGGGAGGAAGCAACATTCCCACCTCTTAACCGAAAGAGCGTCCGGATGCAAGGCCGGGCGCTCCTGGTCTATGGGGTGGTTGCTGCTCACTGTTCCTGTTAAGTCCTCCTCAACCTGGAAGCCAAGATAATCAGTTTCTTGCGGTTTTCCAAGATGACCTCGAGAAACCGGTTCATCTCATTTCGCAGCTCATTGAGGTCATCTGGGTTTTTCCCGGTAGCCTGGAGAACTGCGGAATCGAGCATTTCTTCATACCATCTTCGTGGGACCAGCAGATCATCGGATTCGTCCTCGCTCTCTGCGAGCACTGATTCTGTGTTGAGCGTTTCCCTGCGGCTATGTATTTGAAGTTCCATGGTTAAATGTTTTGAGGTTACTGGCGCGTTGTGGTGTAGGTGCCCCCGGAAAGGGGGCCAGGTGTCGGGCGTGGGCTTGTATCCTTCTTTTGGATTCCTGTCGGCCGCGTACGAGTCCGGTTTGGGTCGGTTTTTGTCGCGAAGGTGGTCTCCGGCGTGGTGTGAGAAGGTCGAGCCGTTGTCGGAGGGGTTGTCAATTCGGTGTCAAGGCTGCTGTGCTCTGCGGGGATAGGAGTTGTCGTCGAGGTCAGCAGACGGCGGAAAAAGCTTGCTCCTCTATTAATCAGCTGGATGATAAAGGTTGTGGTTTTCATCTTCTGCTCCTTTCGGAATTGAGATTTAAGACGACCAGAAATGGGCCAATTGCCTATGCAGGAAAGGTTCCTGTAAGGCTTCGTGGATCTTTGAGATGGAAAACAAGGCACCTCCTTCCGATAAATACAACGAATGCATGCGGGATCTCAGTCCAATAAATCCTCGCGCCTGAGGTATTCCCCAATGCGCTCCTGGATCTGTTTTCGTATTCTCCAAAGTGACTGGCGGATCCGTTTGGGGACATCGCTCATTATCTTTGCGATCTCCTTTGGTTCGAGTCCTTCCTCGACGCAGTGCAAAAATATTTCGCAGTGGAATTGGCTCAACCCCGTGTTCTCCAAGATCCATGCGACCGTCAGGGAGAAAAAAACCTCGCTGAGGCGATGATCCTTGCTGTCGGAGGAAGGAACCCGGTTAAGGAACTCCTCTTCTCGCCGTCTGCGCGCACGATCCGAGCGTAGCTTGTTGCGGGCGATGTTGAGGGCGATCTTCGCCAGCCAGGGGAATACCGCCTGGCTTGGGTCATACCTGTCGTAGGTCTGAAAGAAGCGGATGAAGGCATCGTGTACAACGTCCTGGGCAAAAACCAGGTCGAAATCGTAGCCATAGACCAAAAACTTGAGGAGTTTATCTGCGTAGTTGATGTAGTAGGCGTCCCATTTCTCTCTGGTCAGCGTGCTTTTCGGGGGGCTATGGGACACAACGGCGCAGCGTTGCCTTTCTGCCGGGTCCTCTGCCATAGCAGCAGCTCCTTCATAGCAGATCCTCATTCATCGGTAGATACCGACGCCCCCCACGAACGTTATTCGATCGCGCTGATCGATTTTAACACCTATACACTTTGGAGGCGGAAAACGTCTCATCTGATGACTGAAAAAAGAGAAAACACAGTCTGTCAGCGGAAGAGATCACACTACCTTAAGCCCAGGGTCCGCGAGGGGGACGCGGCCAGAGGATTAAAATCACGATGGTCATCAGGACTGCGCCGAGCAGGAACCAGGTAAAACAGTTCATATCGGAACCTCCTTTTGAAAGAAAATACACTTTCAAAGGAGATGTCGTCTCGAGCGCAGACTGTTAAGCGGAGGTTACGCTCTGCAAGGGGCAAAGGGTTTGCATCCAGATTGCCGCGCGATCCGATGAGAAGGCTGAAGAAGGGCGAACGCAGAGGAAGGTCTCGAGTCGTGTCTTGTAAGGGCAGCGACTTTGGCGTCCTTTCGCTCAATTCCCGTCATTCGCGGATTCAATCCACGCTCCCGCACGGGGAGCGACTGCACAGGATGCCGATTTCTTCCCAAGGGTTAGAGTTTCAATCCACGCTCCCGCACGCGAAGTACCCGAAGGGTGGGGAGCGACTGCGTTCCTTCAAACGACTACCTCAAAATCCCCCTCGTTTCAATCCACGCTCCCGCACGCGAAGTACCCGAAGGGTGGGGAGCGACGGGCTGGAGGCGGGGGATTACCACCCAGACCTCCGTTTCAATCCACGCTCCCGCACGGGGAGCGACCCGCACAGGGAGAGTGGAAAGTCCACTCATACGGTTTCAATCCACGCTCCCGCACGGGGAGCGACGCGGTTGCTCCGCCTAAGCAATTGCTGTTCAGCTAAGTTTCAATCCACGCTCCCGCACGGGGAGCGACTGGATCGAGTACATCAGGGCGATTGGTTGATCCCAGTTTCAATCCACGCTCCCGCACGGGGAGCGACATCTGGCGACCATTCTTTTCCACGGCGATCAAGTTTCAATCCACGCTCCCGCACGGGGAGCGACCAACCGCGAGCGGGTGGAGCTATGGAAGCTGGTCGTTTCAATCCACGCTCCCGCACGGGGAGCGACTCTAACATGAAAACAATGAAAAGCTACAAGGTCAAGGTTTCAATCCACGCTCCCGCACGGGGAGCGACGCGGTTGCTCCGCCTAAGCAGCTGTTCAGGTAGTGTTTCAATCCACGCTCCCGCACGGGGAGCGACCACATAGGATCGAAGCTGACATACCGGTAATACCAGGTTTCAATCCACGCTCCCGCACGGGGAGCGACGTGATACGCCGATAGTGAGCGGGCTGTACTATGCCGTTTCAATCCACGCTCCCGCACGGGGAGCGACAGAGTGTGGTACTGGAACTTGACGAAACGGAGTGTTTCAATCCACGCTCCCGCACGGGGAGCGACCACGGTAAGACCGCCTAAGCAGCTGTTCACCAGCGTTTCAATCCACGCTCCCGCACGGGGAGCGACAGGCCCGCGGTAATTACCAGCTGTTGTTATACAAGTTTCAATCCACGCTCCCGCACGGGGAGCGACTGCTTGAATAACTGTGTGTCATGCGCCACGGCGTGTTTCAATCCACGCTCCCGCACGGGGAGCGACCCTGAACAGCAGCAGCTAACAATTGAATATCTTCGTTTCAATCCACGCTCCCGCACGGGGAGCGACTTGCTTATCATTTTATTTTCCTTCCGCATCCCATGTTTCAATCCACGCTCCCGCACGGGGAGCGACCCCGCGGTAATTACCAGTTATGCATGTATGATAATGTTTCAATCCACGCTCCCGCACGGGGAGCGACAGTATGGCGGACAAATCGCGTTGCAATGAGGGAGTTTCAATCCACGCTCCCGCACGGGGAGCGACGACAATATCGGTTACTTAATTAAAGCCTCTAAGTCAGTTTCAATCCACGCTCCCGCACGGGGAGCGACGTGAGGGACGGGGACATCTACAACACTGACCAGACGTTTCAATCCACGCTCCCGCACGGGGAGCGACCGGAGAGTGGATGCGAGAGCTGTCCAGTCTTTGAGTTTCAATCCACGCTCCCGCACGGGGAGCGACAGAGAAATTCCCGTTTATTAGAGGAATATCGAAGTTTCAATCCACGCTCCCGCACGGGGAGCGACATGCGTGACGCAAAGACGATAGAACCGCCTAGACGGTTTCAATCCACGCTCCCGCACGGGGAGCGACCAGGTAGGAGAGACTCACCTGGTGACTACCAGGTGTTTCAATCCACGCTCCCGCACGGGGAGCGACGGTAGGAGAGACTCACCAGGTGACCTGGTATATAATGTTTCAATCCACGCTCCCGCACGGGGAGCGACAGGCCCAGCAGTGAGGTTTCGAGCTTTCGGTTGTGTTTCAATCCACGCTCCCGCACGGGGAGCGACATCATTTTGTCCTTCCTTTCCGGCTTCTCTAAGCGTTTCAATCCACGCTCCTGCACGGGGAGCGACCTTACAACCCAGGAATTTATAGTTCTGGTATTTACGTTTCAATCCACGCTCCCGCACGGGGAGCGACCTGGTGACCTGGTAGTCACCAGGTATATCAGGTAGTTTCAATCCACGCTCCCGCACGGGGAGCGACCCTAAGCAGCTGCTCACCTCCGCTTAGCTGCTAAGTTTCAATCCACGCTCCCGCACGGGGAGCGACCAGCGGATCCGGGCCGCCTCCTCCCAAGGCACGAGGTTTCAATCCACGCTCCCGCACGGGGAGCGACCAGGTATCTGGTCGATCATGTCAACCGCCACGTCGTTTCAATCCACGCTCCCGCACGGGGAGCGACGCTCTTCGATTTCCGTTTCCAATTTCTCTATCCTCGTTTCAATCCACGCTCCCGCACGGGGAGCGACCGCACCAGGTCGGTAGAAACCGATAAGAGATACAGGTTTCAATCCACGCTCCCGCACGGGGAGCGACTTGTGCCGAAGCGAGACGGAGGAACGGACCACATGTTTCAATCCACGCTCCCGCACGGGGAGCGACCTGCCGGCAGCTTACGTCCAGATGGCCGGCGAGCTGTTTCAATCCACGCTCCCGCACGGGGAGCGACTTTACGGATACGACGGCGACGATATCTACAACGAGTTTCAATCCACGCTCCCGCACGGGGAGCGACCAGGGCGATCACGGCGATAATCACGCCGATAATCGTTTCAATCCACGCTCCCGCACGGGGAGCGACTTTCTCCAGCGCCACGTCCGGCTCGATATTGTTGTTTCAATCCACGCTCCCGCACGGGGAGCGACTCCAGGCGGTGATCGACTTCTGGATCCAGTACGTGTTTCAATCCACGCTCCCGCACGGGGAGCGACGACTGGCGCCAGGTCGGTCTGGATATCATCAACGGTTTCAATCCACGCTCCCGCACGGGGAGCGACCGCGGGCCGGATTGTATTCACGGCTAACCTGTACGTTTCAATCCACGCTCCCGCACGGGGAGCGACTCATTGTGCCTTCATACTCAGCAATGCCCAGGTCCGTTTCAATCCACGCTCCCGCACGGGGAGCGACGATCGCTGTCAGTATGCCGCCGACATCGATCTTAAGTTTCAATCCACGCTCCCGCACGGGGAGCGACGTTGCAGATCGTGCAGTTCGTGAGCGATTTGATGGCGTTTCAATCCACGCTCCCGCACGGGGAGCGACTATGGATAGGTTGTCATCCCTCTTTAAACCAGAAAGTTTCAATCCACGCTCCCGCACGGGGAGCGACGCGTAGTGGCCCAGCCCGCGCAGCGCAAAAAATAAGTTTCAATCCACGCTCCCGCACGGGGAGCGACAAGAGGGGCTTGAATGTGTATTATTCGATTGGCGTTTCAATCCACGCTCCCGCACGGGGAGCGACGCGCCACTACGGGCTGGGATACGCCTCGCTAAGGGTTTCAATCCACGCTCCCGCACGGGGAGCGACCACATTTGGGCCTTTTACCGGGGATTGGATACCCTGGTTTCAATCCACGCTCCCGCACGGGGAGCGACATCCAAAAAGAATTCACATCAACAAACCCGAGTTTCAATCCACGCTCCCGCACGGGGAGCGACTAGCTCGCGTAGCGAGGCGAGCGCAGCGGTAGGGTTTCAATCCACGCTCCCGCACGGGGAGCGACTTTATCTAGATTTGACAGAAAGTGACAATCTCCTGGTTTCAATCCACGCTCCCGCACGGGGAGCGACCAGCGCGGCCCGGCTCGCACAGCGCAAAATAAAAGTTTCAATCCACGCTCCCGCACGGGGAGCGACCTCCTAGAGCTGGTTATATCGCCTCGCCAATACGTTTCAATCCACGCTCCCGCACGGGGAGCGACCTACTACTGACAATTCCAAAGGACATTCCTCTGTTTCAATCCACGCTCCCGCACGGGGAGCGACCTCTGCCCCAATTGGCTATACTCTGTATGTGCCGGTTTCAATCCACGCTCCCGCACGGGGAGCGACGAGGGCACTCCAGATTTCGTTCCATTATCTCAAGTAGTTTCAATCCACGCTCCCGCACGGGGAGCGACCCTAGCTCGCGTAGCGAGGCGAGCGCAGCGGTAGGGTTTCAATCCACGCTCCCGCACGGGGAGCGACGCGACGGTCGGGGCGATCTATCGAGCGCTGATCGTTTCAATCCACGCTCCCGCACGGGGAGCGACACTGGATCGTGTTGGAGCCAGGCGCGAGCGCCAGCGTTTCAATCCACGCTCCCGCACGGGGAGCGACCCTCGAGGGTTGGGGGGATTGTCAGGCCGGCGAGTTTCAATCCACGCTCCCGCACGGGGAGCGACACGGAAAGGATATTTGCGGCGACTCTTGTCCCTGGTTTCAATCCACGCTCCCGCACGGGGAGCGACAGACGCTGGTGTAAAAGTCGCCATAATCCGTTTGGTTTCAATCCACGCTCCCGCACGGGGAGCGACCGAATACGCCAGGATCGTCGACTACGATCCGGGCGTTTCAATCCACGCTCCCGCACGGGGAGCGACGTGCCTTCTTCCCTTTTCAATCATGCGTTCCCCAGTTTCAATCCACGCTCCCGCACGGGGAGCGACATTATTCGATTGGCGAAGTGTTTGATGAATATAGTTTCAATCCACGCTCCCGCACGGGGAGCGACCGGGATGACAGCGGCTGGATCGTGCTCACGTGGGGGTTTCAATCCACGCTCCCGCACGGGGAGCGACTCCGTCGACGCCAGTAGTACTTTGTGACCGTGCTGTTTCAATCCACGCTCCCGCACGGGGAGCGACGCTCGGCGCTCGCGGACGACTGCCCGCAGGCGCCAAGTTTCAATCCACGCTCCCGCACGGGGAGCGACCACGCGGTCGATCCCGCGTCGGATTATCCCAGTTACGTTTCAATCCACGCTCCCGCACGGGGAGCGACCGACTGCCCGCAGGCGCCAAAAATACAACCCAGCGGTTTCAATCCACGCTCCCGCACGGGGAGCGACCACATTTGGGCCTTTTACCGGGGATTGGATACCCTGGTTTCAATCCACGCTCCCGC
>Ga0073934_10001091_pt1 | contig 69135 bp, 68 predicted proteins | sample LarsenN4metaG_FD_76834 | JGI IMG/M metagenome (GOLD analysis project Ga0073934, IMG submission 76834) | Hot spring sediment bacterial and archeal communities from British Columbia, Canada, to study Microbial Dark Matter (Phase II) - Larsen... ... | reverse complement strand
GGATCGAGGCGATCGGCAGCCTGACCGGGGGGGGGTCGCGCACGACTTCAACAACCTGCTGATGGTCATGATCGGCAACCTGGACATCCTGAAGGAGATGATTGCCAGCGACTCTCCCGAGACGAAGCTGATCGATACCACGCTGGAGGCCGCCCTTCAGGGCGCCGAGCTGACGCGGCGGCTGCTGGCGTTTGCGCGACGCCAGCCGTTGCAGCCTGACAACGTCAACGTCAACGCGCTGCTTGAGCAAACCACCCAGTTGCTGTCGCGCACCCTCGGCGAGAACGTCAAGGTCGAGCTGAGGCTTGCCGGGCGCACTCCGATGGCCTTGGTCGACAAGGTCCAGCTTGAAGCGGCCGTCGTGAATATCGCAATCAATGCGCGCGACGCCATGCCCAATGGAGGCGCCCTTACGATCACCACCGATTTGGAGCGTGCGGGCGCCGGATCGGCCATCGATCCGCGCATTCTGAGGCCGGGCGACTACGTTGTCATTGCCATCTCGGATACCGGGACCGGCATGGCGCCGGACGTGGCGGCTCGCGTATTTGAGCCGTTCTTCACCACCAAGGCGCCGGGCAAGGGCACCGGGCTCGGCCTGAGCATGGTCTACGGCTTCATCAAGCAGTCGAAGGGCTACGTCACGGTCGACAGCGCGCCCGGCAAGGGCACGACCGTGCGGCTCTATCTGCCGCGGGCGACATCGGCGGAGACGCGCCCGCCGGCGACGCTTCCTGCGGAGCACGCCGTGCCGAAGATCGACGGGGCACGCGTCATACTGGCCGTCGACGACAATCCGGAGGTGCGAGTAACAGCGGTCGGCCAACTGAAAGCGCTGGGCTACCGCGTGATCGAGGCCGACGGCGCCCAGAGCGCGCTGGAGAAGCTGGACGGAGGCGAGCGCATTGACCTGCTTTTCACCGACATCGTCATGCCGGGCGGCCTCAACGGCAGGGATCTGGCCAAGCTCGCGCGTGCCAAGTGCCCGGATCTCAAGGTCCTCTATACGTCGGGTTTCCCCGGCGCAGAGTCGAGCGACGACGTCCTGCTCGGCATGGATGCGCCTTTCCTCGCCAAGCCCTACCGCAGGCAGGCGCTGGCGAAGGCGGTGGCGGCCGCGCTCAACGCCGCGTAGGCGGCATCGCCACCGCGTGCATCCTGAACCGGTTCCGCGCCGCACGCCCGCGTGGTGAATTGTGCGCTTCGCGCGCGATTGGGCGTCGCGCTACGCGCGCATGCCAGGCGCTGGCGCCACACCGCCGCCGGCGTGCCGTCGACCGGATCGGCACCGGTCGCCGTTGCGCGAATCAGCCCGGCGACCGCGCCGCCCTGCACGCTCACGTCCGCCACGGCGCCGCGCACGGCGGATTCAAGTTGCAGGCCGAGCACGCGGGCATTGGCGTCGATGCGGTCGAGGGCGCGCGGCAGCGCCTGGCGCGCGATATTGAGATGGCTGAGGACACCCACGGCCGTCGCGGTCAGCATGACCAGCCCGACCATAGCTACCGTCAGGCGCGTGGACAGTCTCATGGCCCCCTCCGGGGTGGAGCCGCCTCACGGAACCAGCAACGGGGATGGCGGCGAATCCTACGCCTATCGCTCAATACCTAACCGAATGCCTAACGGACGCTGTGCCGAATCAGGCTGCATGTCGCATGATACCAGCGCAGCGCATCAATCGCTGTCGGATTGCGGCGGTCGCGTCTCCTTCCGCTCCCGGAACTAGCGCGTGCGCCCCGCATGGCCGTCGAGACCGACGCCGACCGTAAGGTGCCCGAACAGCGCCTTCAGCCTTGCGCGGTCGGCCTCCGGCAGGGGCGGCTTGAGCAGCGCCGCCACGTTCGCCCGCAGGTGCTCCGCATCGCCGGTGCCGAACAGCACCACGTCGACGCCCGGCTCGTGCCGCGCATAGCGATAGGCCGCTTCCGTCAGGGTCGCGGCGCCGCCCTCGTGGATGAGAAATCCGAGCGGGTCGTCCGGATCGACCAGCGATTTGTCGACCAGTCCTTTTTCCATCAGCGCCGCGATCTCGCGTTTGATGCGCGGCGGATCGGCGAAGATCGAGCGCACCGCGAACATCAGGAGCGTGCCGATGCCCTTCGCCTGCGTCAGCGGGAACACGGTCTGGCGCGCGCCCTGGTGCAGCATGGAGAAGCCGACCATCATCACCTCCCAGACGTCGTCGCGCAACGCGCGCTTGAGCGTCCGGTTCTCAAGGTCGACGACCGGATTCTCGGTGAGGCCGATGTGCCTGATCCTGCCCTTCTCCTTCTCGCGCTGGAGCACGGGCGCGATGGTGTTGAGCGCGTAGTCGTATTCGTGTTGTTCGACGCCGTGCAGATTGTAGACGTCGACGTAGTCGGTCCCCATGAGACGCAGCGAATTGTCGAGACTTTCGACCACGCGCTGCGGCGTGGCCCACACGTCGTTGCGGCGGACATGCGTCTTGGTCGCGATAACCACGTCCGCGCGGCGGATCGACTTGAGCGCGAGGCCGATTACGCCCTCGGTGCCGTAGCTCGGCGCGGTATCGATGAAATTCACCCCGCGTGCGACCGCCTCATGGATGAGCGCAGCCGCCTGCGCCTCCGACTTGCCGGACCGCAGCCCGAGCCGCGAGAAGCCGCCGGCGCCGAGGCCGGCCACACTGACGCGCAGGCCGGTGCGGCCGAGGGTGGTGTAGTGCATGGGACTGGCCTTGAGGCGAAGGAGGAGGGCTGGTGATTGAGAACGGCAGGAATCTGCGCGGACCGCTTTCTTAGCATCAACGATCTGCCGCGCCTACCGAAGCGCCGGCACCGCAAGCCCCTTCCCCATCGTCCCGCCGGCCTCTACAACAGCCCGCCAATGACCGCAGAATCCCGCAAATCCGACCGCTACAACGCCCGCGAGGCGGAGCCGCGCTGGCAGCGCAAATGGGACGAGGCGCAGATCTTCGCCGCGAAGAACGACGACCCGCGGCCGAAATACTACGTCCTGGAGATGTTCCCCTACCCGTCCGGCAAGCTGCATGTCGGGCATGTGCGCAACTACACCATCGGCGACGTGGTCGCGCGCTACAAGCGCGCGCGCGGCTTCAACGTGCTGCATCCCATGGGCTGGGACGCCTTCGGCCTGCCGGCGGAGAACGCCGCCATGGAGCGCAAGGTGCATCCCAAGGGCTGGACCTACGACAACATCGCCACCATGAAATCGCAGCTCAAGCTGATGGGGCTGTCGATCGACTGGGCGCGCGAGATCGCCACCTGCGATCCGGCCTACTACAAGCACCAGCAGCGGCTGTTCCTCGATTTCCTGAAAGCGGGGCTGGTCGAGCGCGAACAGCGCAAAGTCAACTGGGACCCGGTGGACCAGACCGTGCTCGCCAACGAGCAGGTGGTCGAGGGCCGCGGCTGGCGCTCGGGCGCCGTCGTCGAGCAGCGCGACATGCAGCAGTGGGTGTTCAAGATCACCCGCTATGCGCAGGAGCTGCTCGACGCCATCGACGGCCTGGAGCGCTGGCCGGAGAAGGTGCGGCTGATGCAGAAGAACTGGATCGGCCGCTCCGAGGGCCTCTCGATCCGCTTCGCGCTCGACCCCGCCACCACGCCCGCCGGCGCGACCGAGCTGGACATCTTCACCACCCGGCAGGACACGCTGTTCGGGGCGAAGTTCGTGGCGGTGGCGCCCGACCATCCGCTCGCCGCCGCCGCCGCGGCGAAGAGCCCGGCGCTCGCCGACTTCATCGCCGCGTGCAAGCGCCACGGCACCGCGCAGGCGGTCATCGAGACGCAGGAGAAGCAGGGCTTCGACACCGGCATCCGCGCCATCCACCCGTTCGATCCGGCGTGGACGCTGCCGGTGTACGTGGCGAACTTCATCCTGATGGATTACGGCACCGGCGCCATCTTCGGCTGCCCGGCGCACGACCAGCGCGACCTCGACTTCGTCAACAAATACGGCCTCGGCAACGTGCCGGTGGTGTGCCCGCCCGGGCAGGACCCGAAGACCTTCGTCATCACCGACACCGCCTATGACGGCGACGGCACGCTGATCAATTCGCGCTTCCTCGACGGCCTGAGCATCGCCGACGCCAAGGAGGAGGTGTCGCGCCGGCTCGAGACCGAGACCCGCGGCAATCGGCCGGTGGCCCAGCGCCAGGTCAACTACCGCCTGCGCGACTGGGGCATCTCGCGCCAGCGCTACTGGGGCTGCCCGATCCCGGTCGTCCATTGCCCCGGCTGCGGCGTGGTGCCGGTGCCGGAGGCCGAGCTGCCCGTGAAACTGCCGGAGGATGTCACCTTCGATCGTCCCGGCAATCCGCTCGACCGTCATCCGACCTGGAAGCACGTGCCCTGCCCGCGCTGCAAGACGCCGGCGACGCGCGAGACCGACACCATGGACACCTTCGTCGATTCGTCCTGGTACTTCGCGCGCTATACCGACCCGTGGCTCGCCACCGCGCCGACCGACCGCGGGGCGGTCGACCGCTGGCTGCCGGTCGACCAGTATATCGGCGGCGTCGAGCACGCCGTGCTGCACCTCCTCTATTCGCGCTTCTTCACCCGCGCCATGAAGGCGACCGGCCATGCCGGCGTCGACGAGCCGTTCGCCGGCCTGTTCACGCAGGGCATGGTGGTGCACGAGACCTACCGCAAGCCCGACGGCAGCTATGCCGAGCCCGGCGAGGTCACGGTCGAGACCGCCGGCAGCGAGCGCCGCGCCAAAGTCACCGGCACCGGCGAGCCGATCGAGATCGGCCCGATCGAGAAGATGTCGAAATCGAAGCGCAACACGGTGGGCCTCGACGAGATCGCCGGCACCGCCGGCGCCGACACCGCGCGCTGGTTCATGCTGTCGGATTCGCCGCCCGAGCGCGACGTGATCTGGACCGAGGAGGGCGCGCAGGGCGCCTGGCGGTTCGTGCAGCGGCTGTGGCGGCTCGTCGGCGATGCCGCCGACTGTGCCGCGCCGATCGATGCGCCGCGCCCGGAGTTGTTCGGCGGGCCCGCGATCGCGCTGCGCAAGGCCGCGCACCGCGCGCTCGCGCACGTCACCGACGACATCGAGCGGCTGCGCTTCAATGTGTGCGTCGCGCACATCTATGAATTCGCCAACGCGTTCGGCGCTTCGCTCGGCGAGATGGAATCGACGCCGTGCCCCGACTACCGCTGGGCGGTGCGCGAGGCCGCTTAAATCCTGGTGCGGCTGTTCCATCCGATGATGCCGCACCTTGCCGAAGAATGCTGGGCCGCGCTCGGCCACGACACTCTGGTCGCCGCCGCGCCCTGGCCCGTGCTCGAACCCGATTTGCTGGTCGAGAACACCATCACGCTGCCGGTGCAGATCAATGGCAGGAAGCGCGCCGACGTCACGGTGCCGCGCGACGCCAGGCCGCCGGAGGTCGAGGCCGCGACGCTCGCACTCGACACCGTGCAGCGCGCGCTCGACGGCAAGCCGCCGAAGAAGGTGATCGTCGTCCCCGGCCGCATCGTCAACGTGGTGGCTTGATGGACTGTGGTCCGGATGGAGTCACGCGGCCGGGCAAAGCCCGGGCGCGCTGCGTCATCCGGGACGCGGTCGTCGTGCTGCGAAATCAATCCCGCATTGCGGCTCGCTTCGCCCCGCGTCATGCGGGCCGCAATTGGGCCGTGTCGTGACCGCCATCCAGGCCAGCAAGGTCGACATCTTCATCGCCAAGCCCAATCCGGCGCAGCCGGTGGTGCTGGTCTATGGCCCCGATTCCGGGCTCGTGCGCGAGCGCGCCGAGGCGCTGATCAAATCCGCCGTCGACGACCTCAACGATCCGTTCTCGCTGGTGCGGCTGGAAGGCGACGCGCTGGCGGCGGAGCCGTCGCGGCTGGTCGAGGAGGCCAACACCATCCCGCTGTTCGGCGGCCGGCGCGCGGTTTGGGTGAAGGCCGGCGCGCGCAACCTCGCGCCGGCGGTCGAGACGCTGCTGGGCGCCGCACCGAAGGAATGCCGGGTGGTGATCGAGGCCGGCGAACTGCGCAGGAACGCCCCCCTTCGCGTCGTGTGCGAGAAGGCGAAGAACGCCGCAGCGTTGCCCTGCTATCCCGATGACGCCAAGGCGCTGCCGCTCCTGATCGATGCCGAAATGCGGGCCGCCGGGCTCGCCATCGCACCGGAGGCACGCGCTGCGCTGGTACCATTGCTCGGCGGCGACCGCCTCGCCTCGCGTTCGGAATTGCAGAAGCTCGCGCTCTACGCCCACGGCAAGGATCGCGTCGAGCTGGCCGATGTCGCCGCGGTGGTCACCGATGCGTCCGAGCTTGCGCTCGACTCGCTGGTCGATGCCGTGTTCGCCGGCAGGCTTGCCGACGTGGAGTTCCAGTTCACCAAGGCGGCCAATGCCGGGACCTCCGCCGGCACCATGCTGTTTGCCGTGGGACGCCACGTCAGTCTCCTGCACAAGGCGCGGCTGGCGATGGACGACGGCCAACCGGTGGACGCGGCGGTCGGCGGCCTGTGGCTGCATTTCAGCCGCGTGCCGCTGGCCCAGGCGGCATTGACGGCTTGGTCGGCCGCACGCCTGCAATCCGCCATGGCCCAGGTCGCGGAGGCGACGCTGCAATCCCGCCTCAACGCCGACCTTGCCGCGACTATCGTGCAGCGGCTGCTGCTGTCGCTGGCCATGAGCGCGCGAAGGAAGGATTAGAGACCGGCAACAGTCTGAATCGATTTCATCCGTTGCTTGCTTTGCTACGTCTGGCGCTCCGCGACCGCGCCCATGCCGGTGCCGACGATCGGGATCACCAGCAAGCGGATGCCGATATCCTGGACATGGGTGCCGAAATTCAGGCCCGACATCGCTGGTAGAGACAACGGCTGGCTATTGCTTCTCCAGCCTCCGCAGCACATCCTCCAGCTGCTCCAGGTCGCGATATTCGATGTGCAGCACGCCGCCCTCGCCCTTATGGTCGACGGTGACGTTGAGCCCGAGCGCGTCCGACACGCGGCGCTCCAGCGCCATGGTGTCGGCATCCTTGCCGGCGCCGCGCCGTCTGCGGCCCGCGACCTCGCGCGCCTGCGCCCGGCCGTCTCGGCGCGCCCAGGCCTCGACCTGGCGTACATTGAGGCCGCGCCTGACGATGTCGCGCGCGATCTCCTCGGCTTTCGGCTGCCCGACCAGCATGCGCGCGTGCCCGGCCGACAGCGCGCCCGAGCGGATATAGGCCTTGATCGGCTCCGACAGCTTCAACAGCCGCAGCGTGTTGGTGACGTGCACGCGGCTCTTGCCGACGATCTTGGCAAGCTCGTCCTGGGTATGGCCGAACTCCTCGATCAGCGCCTGGTAGCCCATCGCCTCTTCCAGCGCGTTGAGATCGGTGCGCTGCACGTTCTCGATGATCGCAAGCTCGAGCGCCTCGCCGTCGCTTGCCTCGATCACCACGATCGGCACCTCGTGCACGCCGGCACGCTGCGCCGCGCGCCAGCGCCGCTCGCCGGCGACGATCTCGAAATGATCGCTCGCGCCCTTCTCCGCGCGCACCACGATCGGCTGGATGATGCCGCGTTCCTTGATCGAGCCGGCCAGCTCGTCGAGCTCGGCGTCGGAGAACGTGCGGCGCGGGTTGCGCGGATTGGGCTTCACGAATTCGATCGGCGCCTTGCGCGCATGGCGCGCGCGTTCGACGACCTTGGTCTCCTCGCCGACGTCGCCGATCAGTGCGGCGAGCCCGCGCCCCAATCGCGATCTGCCGTCATCGGCCATGCAAAAATCCTTGAAACGCGCGCTTGCGCAGCCGCCGGGGTGGGTCGCGCCACAGCGTCCCCGCCCCCGCTTGCGGGGGAGGGTTAGGGAGAGGGCACACAAGCGCGGTGGTGCATGTCCACCCTCTCCCCGCCCCACTCCCGCAAGCGCGAGAGGGAGCAGACCGCACTCGTTGCATGTTGGTGCCCAACATTGTCGTCATCCCGCGCGCAGCTCCTTCTCGCGCTGGATCACTTCGGTGGCGAGGCGCAGATAGGCTTCGCTGCCGACGCATTTGAGATCGTAGACCAGCACCGGCTTGCCGTAGGACGGCGCTTCCGACACGCGCACATTGCGCGGGATCACGGTGTCGTACACCTTGCGGCCCATGTGGGCGCGCACGTCGGCGACCACCTGGCGCGAGAGATTGTTGCGCTCATCGTGCATGGTGAGCACGATGCCGTGGATGGTGAGCGTCGGATTGAGCGTCGCCTTGACCTGGTCGATGGTGGTCATCAGCTGCGACAGGCCTTCGAGCGCGAAGAACTCGCATTGCAGCGGCACCAGGATCGCGTTGGCCGCCGCCATCGCATTGACGGTGAGCAGATTGAGCGACGGCGGACAGTCGACCAGCACGTAGGTGAAATCGGAAATGCCGACGCGCGACGCATTCAGCGCGGCGAGCGCGTTGCGCAGGCGGTAGGCGCGGTCGCGTTCCTGGCCGATCTGCAATTCGAGGCCGGAGAGATCGAGCGTCGACGGCGCGATCGACAGCCGCGGCACCGCGGTCGGCAGCACGGCGTCGCGCAGGGTGGCGTCGCCGGTCAGCACGTCATAGGTCGAAAGCCGGCGGCTCTTGCGGTCGATGCCGAGTCCGGTCGACGCATTGCCCTGAGGATCGAGATCGACGATCAGCACGTGTTCGCCAATGGCGGCGAGGGCGGTGCCGAGATTGATCGCAGTCGTGGTCTTGCCGACGCCGCCTTTCTGGTTGGCGATCGCCAGCACGCGCGGCGGTCGCGCGACGCTGCCGCGCTGCGCGAGATCGATCGTCTGCGCGGGATGCAACGCGGATGATGATTCGGGTGTGCTCATCGCCGCGACTCGTTCGAGCGCGATCGCTGCGCACGTTGATTGGAGCAGGGCCGAACAGGCGGCGTCATCCTGAGATGCCCGCACGAAGTGCGGGCCTCGAAGGATGGCCGCGGACACGGACCGTCATCCTTCGAGGCTCGCTGCGCTCGCACCTCAGGATGACGGAGTGAAGGCATCATCGCGTGTCAACTGCTTGTTGGAACGCCCGACCATCACGGCTTGCGCCGCCTGGCGCTCCGAACCACGACAATGCGCCCCGTCGGGTCCGTGCGGCTCGGCACCAGATTATGGTTAATATTCCAATATTTAGCCGCTTCGGTCAATTCAGCCTCTACATCTTGCCCCTTCGGAAACAACCCGATGGCGCCGGTTTTCAACAGCCTAAAGCTTTGATCCAAAAGAACTTTCAGGGGCGCCACCGCGCGGGCCGTGACCACGTCGGGCCGCCCGGTGAAGCGCCTCACGAACTCGTCGATGCGTTGGTCGAACACCGCGATGTTCGCCCTCGTAACGCGGGCGGCCTCGCGCAGGAAGGCGGCCTTTTTGGCATTGCTCTCCACCAGCAGGACCTGGGCGCCGGGCCGGCCCACCAGCGCGCAGGCTATCGGTACCCCGGGAAACCCGCCCCCGCTGCCCAGGTCGATCCAGGTCAGCGGGTCGTCCGGCATCACCTCGAACGCGATGTCGAGGAGCTGGAGCGAGTCGGCGATGTGTCGGGTCCAGAGTCGCGGGACTGTGCTGGGCGCAATGAGGTTCGTCTTGTCATTCCACGCCAGCAGGAGCGCGGCGAAACGGTCCAGCCGCGCCAATGTTTCACGTGAAACATCGACCAGCCGCAGCGCCTCGGCGCGGTCCGAAGCAAGGTCGGGCGTGGATGGGCCTTCCCCAGACATCTCAGCCGGCGGCAGCCGGTTTCGCCTGCCGACCGCGCCGGATGTGACCGACCAGCAGGGTCAGCGCGGCGGGCGTGAGGCCGTCGATCCGCCCGGCCTGGCCGATGGTTCGGGGCCGGATAGCCGTGAGTTTGGAGCGGGCCTCGTTCGAGAGACCCTTCACGGTGCCGTAGTCGATGTCATCGGGCAATGCGAGACCCTCGTCGCGGCGGAAGGCGGCAATGTCGGCCGCCTGGCGTGACAGGTAGACATCGTATTTGGCATCGATTTCCAGCTGCTCCCGATGTTTCACGTGAAACATGTCGAAGCGGGGCCAGATGCGAGCCAGGTCGGCGATCCCGATGGTCGGAAATGACAGGAGATCGAAGGCCGTGCGGCGTTGGCCGTCCCGGTTGAGCGCCAGCCCATGGCGGGCCGCCTCGGTGGGGGTCAGCGAGACCGACCGTGCATAGGCGCGGATCTCCGCCATGGCGGCCGTCTTGCGGGCGTGAAAGCGCGCCCGCTCCGGCCCGACGCAGCCGAGCGCGATTCCCTTGTCGGTCAGCCGCTGGTCGGCATTGTCGGCGCGCAATGTCAGCCGGTATTCGGCGCGTGAGGTGAACATCCGATAGGGTTCGGTGACCCCCTTGGTGACGAGGTCGTCGATCATTACCCCGAGATAGCCCTCGGCCCGGTCGAACACGACAGCGTCGCCCCCGCCTGCCTGCGCCGCCGCGTTCAGCCCGGCCACCAGGCCCTGCGCCGCCGCCTCCTCATAGCCGGTCGTGCCATTGATCTGGCCGGCCAGGAAAAGCCCCGGCAAGCGTTTGGTCTCCAACGTGGATTTCAGCTCGCGCGGATCGACATGGTCGTATTCGATGGCGTAGCCCGGCCGCACCACCCGGGCCTTCTCCAAGCCCGGAATGGTCGCCACCAGCGCCAGCTGGACCTCCTCCGGCAGCGAGGTCGAAATCCCGTTGGGATAGACGGTGGGATCGTCCAGGCCCTCCGGCTCGAGGAAGATCTGGTGCCCGTCGCGCTCCCCGAAGCGGACGATCTTGTCCTCGATCGAGGGGCAATAGCGCGGGCCGCGGCTGGCGATCTGGCCCGAATACATGGGCGACCGATGGACGTTCGCCCGGATGATCCGGTGCGTTCCGTCCGTAGTCCGGGTTATTCCGCACTGAATCTGGGGGTTGTCGATCCGGTCGGTGATGACCGAGAACGGCTCCGGCGGCACGTCGCCGGGCTGCATGGCCAGCGCCGCCCAGTCGATGGTGCGGCCATCGAGCCGCGGCGGCGTCCCCGTCTTCAGGCGGCCGAGCGAAAAGCCGAGCCGTTGCAGGGTGTTGGACAGTCCGAGCGCGGGCGCCTCGCCGACCCGACCGGCCGGCGTCTGGCGCTCGCCGATATGAATGAGCCCGCGCAGGAAGGTCCCGGTGGTCAGCACCACGGCCGCCGCCGAAAGCGTCCGGCCGTCGGCCAGTTTGAGCCCGCAGACCCGGCCCTGCACGACCAGAAGATCGTCCGCTTCGGCCTCGATCACGGTGAGATTCGGCGTGCTCGCAATGGCTTGCTGCATCGCTGCCGCATAGCGCTTGCGGTCCGCCTGCGCGCGCGGTCCGCGCACCGCCGGCCCCTTGCGGCGATTCAGCACCCGGAACTGGATGCCGCCCTGGTCGGCCACGCGGCCCATCAGGCCATCCAGCGCATCGATTTCGCGCACCAGATGGCCTTTGCCTAAGCCTCCGATCGCAGGATTGCACGACATCGCGCCAATGGTCGCGAAGCGATGCGTCACCAGCGCCGTGGCCGCGCCCATCCGCGCCGCCGCGGCGGCGGCCTCGCAGCCGGCATGGCCTCCGCCCACGACGACGACGTCGAATCGCAGTTGCATCCTGATCTCCGAAGCCGGAGCTTTAACGCGCACGCGGGCAGGGGTCAAAACCCGCAATGTTTCACGTGAAACATCGCAGGCCGGCGAACGTGCCCCTCCTGGCAGTTCCGCCGTGCCGGGGCACAAAATGGCCCAACGACCGACCGGCCAATGACCGAGCTACTTTCCGATGCAGAAATCGCGGAAGATCACGTCGAGGACGTCCTCGACGTCAACCCGGCCGGTGAGCCGCCCGAGCGCGGACGCGGCCAGCCGCAATTGCTCGGCGACCAATTCCTCCCCGCTGCCGCCCGTTGCAAGGCGGCATGCCTCAACCAGCGATTGCATCGCGGCTTGCAGCGTGACGCGTTGCCGTTCGCGCGTCACCAGCGCCGGCTCCAGGGTGAAATAGGACTCGGCGAACTGTCGAACCGCCTCGACCAGGCTGTCGAACCCGGCCCCGGTCAGGGCGGATACGAAATGAACATCGTCCGAACGCTTGAACTGCCATTCCAGCCGCGGACGGACACGGTCGCCGACCAGATCCATCTTGTTGACCACCGTCCAACGCGTCACGCCGGCGGCGACCGGCTCGCGCGGCGGGCCAACGTCGCCCGCCGACGCATCGGCCATCCACAACACCAGATTGGCACGCGCCGCCTGCTCGCGCGCGCGCCGCATGCCCTCGCGCTCGATCGGATCGTCGGAGGCCTCGCGGATGCCGGCGGTATCGATGAGGTTGACCGGATAGCCGCCGAGATCGAGATGCACTTCGATCACGTCGCGGGTGGTACCCGGGATCGGCGAGACGATCGCGGCCTCGCGCTGCGCCAGGCGGTTGAGCAGCGTCGACTTGCCGGCATTGGGCGGACCCGCGATCACCACCCAGAGTCCGTCGCGCAGCCGCTCGCCGCGCGCGGCGCCGGCCAGCGCGGACGCGATCTCGTCGGCCAGCGGCCGGGCGAGTCCGAGCGCGCGCGCGAGCAGGTCCTTGGGTACGTCGCCCTCGTCGGCGAAATCGATGGCGGCCTCGACCTGTACCAGCGCCTCGATGGCGCGCGTGCGCCAATCCTCGGCGCGGTCGCCCAGGAGGCCGCGCAGCTGCCGGAACGCCTGCCGGCGCTGTGCCTCGGTCTCGGCATAGATCAGGTCGGCAAGCGCCTCGACCTGGGTGAGGTCGAGATGACCATGCTCGAAGGCGCGGCGGGTGAACTCGCCCGGCTCCGCCAGCCGCAGGCCATCGAGCCGCCCGAGCGCCGCCAGCACCGCGGCGATCACGGCGCGCCCGCCGTGCAGCTGGAGCTCGGCCACGTCTTCGCCGGTCTCGCTGCGCGGCCCCGGAAACCACAGCGCCAGCGCCTGATCGATGACCTCGCCGGTTGCGGGGTCGCAGACGTGGGCGAGCGTCGCCCGGCGCGGCTCCGGCACGCGCCCGATCAGTGCTTCGAGCGCGATCCTTGCGCGCGGGCCCGACACGCGCACCACCGCGATCGCCGCCGGCGGCCGGCCGGAGGAGAGGGCGAAGATGGTGTCGGCGGGGGCGGGCATCCCGCAGATGTAAACCGGATAAGGCAGAAGCGAAATCGTGAACGCGCGAACACGCCTACCGGAATCGCTACGCGCTGGGACGCGCTTTCGCGGATGCCTCCCGCTCCTTCGCTTCGTAATATTCCGCCGTGAACTTCACCGACCAGCGCGCGAAGAAATCGCGCGTGCGTTCGCTCAACGGCTCCGCCGGCGCGCGGTTTGCGATGTGGTAGTGGTCCGCATAACGCTGCACGATGCCGCCGATCAGCGGCACCTTAACCAGGAGCGCGACCGTGCCGGCGGCGAGCGCCCACATGGTTGCGCTAGTCCATGCCGCTGCGCTGTTGATCGCAGCAAACATACCGCGCCAAATCCGCGTCAGGCCGATATAGGCCGCGGTGTGATGCCATGCATCGGCGCCGGCGGATGCCGCATGCTCCATCTGCCGGTAGCGCCAGCCGGCCTTGCGGACGAGGTAGCGGTTCGCAAACCACACCCACGCGCGGATCAGCCCGTGCACGAACGGATGTTGTCGCGCCTGCGGCCAGGCCGCCGGATAGACCGGCAGCACCAGGAGCTTGCTCTTGGCGATCACGGTCGCCACCGGATGCAGCAGCTGCATCCAGGCCGGCCAGGTGAGCGCCTTGGCAAACAGGATGGCGTGCATGCCGGTCGCCACGCCGAATGAAATCGGCAGCCACAGAATGGCGCCGGTCAGCACCAGCAGAGCGCCGCGCGGCGTCAGCGCCTTGCAGGTCCGGAACACCCAGGCCATGCCGTTCTCGAAGGCGTGGTGCAGCCATTCCTCGAACGCCTTGTAGCTGATCTTGCCGCGCAGCCAGGTCCACGCCTCGCCGATGCGTTCGCGCCACGCCGCACGGCGCGTGCCGCCGATCGGCAGAAACCGCACGACGCCCTTGGCAAGCCACGCCAGTCCGTCGCCGAGGATGCGCATCGTGAACAGCGGAAACCGCATCACCTGGAGCAGGATCGGGAACAGCCAGTCGATGAGGTGGACGAGGGCGGTCAGCAGCGCGCGCACGAGTTTCCGCACCGCGAGCGCAACCGCCGCCAGCGGCACGATGACGATGTCGGAGGGGCCGGTGCTGAATGGCGCAGAAGGCGCGATGTCTGCGTTGTTCGCCATGGCTTGCCCGACCCTCCGATCGTCCGGCCCCGCTTTCGCGGGACGACCGGCGGATAGACCCCGCTCGGTTTGAACGATCCCGTATTACTGGCATTATCGCCCAATGACAGCGCCCCAGACCACCCACACCAACCGTCTCGCGCAGGAGACCTCGCCCTATCTCCTGCAGCATCAGCACAATCCGGTCGACTGGTGGCCGTGGAACCCGGACGCGCTGGCCGAGGCCAAGCGCACCAACAAGCCCATCCTGCTCTCGGTGGGATATGCGGCCTGCCACTGGTGCCACGTGATGGCGCACGAGAGCTTCGAGGACGATGCCACCGCCAAGGTGATGAACGAGCTGTTCGTCAACATCAAAGTCGATCGCGAAGAGCGGCCCGACATCGACCAGATCTACATGTCGGCGCTGCACCTCCTGGGCGAGCACGGCGGCTGGCCGCTCACCATGTTCCTGACGCCCGCGGGCGAGCCGTTCTGGGGCGGCACCTATTTCCCGAAGACGAGCCGCTACGGCAAGCCCGCCTTTGTCGACGTGCTGCGGGAAGTCGCGCGCGTATTCCGCGAGGAGCCCCAGTCGATCGAGCAGAACCGCAGCGCGCTGATGGGCCGGCTCGCCGAAACCGCGGCCCCGAAGGGCAAGGTCATCATCGCGGCGGCACAGCTCGACCAGGCCGCGCAGCGGCTCGGCGGCCTGATCGACCCGGTGCACGGCGGCATCCGCGGCGCGCCCAAGTTCCCCAACGGCATGCTGCTGGAATTCCTCTGGCGCGCCGGGCAGCGCACCGCCGAGAGCCGCTACTTCGCGGCGGTCGAGATCACGCTGGAGCGCATCTGCCAGGGCGGCATCTACGACCATCTCGGCGGCGGCTTCTCGCGCTATTCGGTCGACGAGCGCTGGCTGGTGCCGCACTTCGAAAAGATGCTGTACGACAATGCGCTGCTGCTGGAACTCCTCGCGCTTGCGTACGGCCGGTCCGGCAACCCGCTGTTCAGGACACGCGCGCACGAGACGGTGGCCTGGCTCAGCCGCGAGATGACGACCGAGGGCGGCGCGTTCTGCGCCTCGCTCGACGCCGATTCCGAGGGCGAGGAGGGCAAGTTCTACGTCTGGTCGCCGGCGGAGATCGAAGCCGTCCTGGGTCAGGACGACTCCGCATTCTTCGCCGCGCACTATGACGTGACGGCGGAAGGCAATTTCGAAGGCCACACCATCCTCAACCGGCTGGCGCGGGTTCCGGCGACACCTGAGGATGAAGCGCGCCTTGCGGACCTGCGCCGGCGCCTGCTCGCGGTCCGCGACCAGCGGGTGCGGCCGGGCCTCGATGACAAGGTGCTGGCCGACTGGAACGGCCTGATGATCGCCGGTCTGGTCCACGCCGGAGTGGCGTTTGGCGAGTCCGCATGGGTGCAGATGGCGGCGCGCGCCTTTTTGTTTATTTCGGGCCAGCTGGGCAAGGGCGACCGGCTCGGCCATTCGTGGCGCGCGGGCCGGCTCCTGTTTCCCGGACTCGCCTCCGATCACGCCAACATGATTCGCGCCGCGCTCGCGCTGCATGAAGCCACCGGCGAGCGCGACTATCTGGAGCGTGCGCTCGCCTGGCAGGCGGCGCTCGACCGCCACTACCCCAATCCGCATAACGGCGGCTATTTCCTCACCGCCGACGACGCCGAGGGACTTGTGGTGCGGCCGAACGCGACCGGCGACGACGCCACGCCCAATCCCAATGCGATCGCCGCGCAGAACCTGGTGCGGCTGGCGGCCGTCACCGGCCGGCACGCCTGGCGCGATCGGGCCGACCGCCTGTTCGACGGCATCCTGCCGGCCGCCGCCGACAACCTGTTCATGCACGTCGCCCTGCTCAACGCGCTCGACCTGCGGCTGCGCGCCGTCGAGATCGTCATCGCCGGCAAGGGTGATCGCGCCGATGCGTTGACGGCCGCCGCGCTCAAGCTGCCGTTCCTCGACCGCATCGCGATCCGGGCGCCGGCGGCCGATGCGCTGCCGCCCTCGCATCCCGCCATCGACAAGCTCGCCGCCGTCAGCGAGCCCGCCGCATTCGTCTGCGTCGGCGAGACCTGCTCGCTGCCGGTGATCGCGCCGGAGCAGATTGCCGCGCGTGTCGCGTCGATGCGCGGCTAGGGGAGCACGAAAGCGCCGGCCGTTCTTTACAATCGTTCAAGACTGCTTTTGTTGTGCCGTCACACACCGGCCGCTACTGTTTGCGCGCCGGCACGTGCGGAGGAGGCTGATGCGGTCGTGGTTGATGGCATTGATCCTGCTGGGGTCGTTTCCCGCTGGTGCTGCCGATCACAGGCTTCGCATCGAGCTCAACAGCTTCGAAGACACCGAGAAGCAGTGCCGGATCACCTTCGTGATCGAAAACAAGGCGGCGGGGGTCGACAGCCTCAAGCTCGATCTGGTCGTGTTCGATACCGAGGGCATCGTGCATCGTCGCATCATCACCGAGATGGGTCCGGTGCGTGCCGGCCGCACCATGGTCAAGACCTTCGCCATCGAAACGCGCTGCGCGCGGATCGGCGCCGTGCTGGTCAACGATGTCACAGCCTGCGCGCCGGGCGAGCCCAATGCCTGCCTCGATGGGCTTACGCTGGAATCCCGCATCAAGACCGTGCGGCTCTACAAGTAGCCCGCTATGATGCCGCCCGCGAACGCGGGGGAGCGGCATGGACGATGACGGCATCGTGCGCGACGGCATCAGGCCGGGCGACCTGGTGGTGGTGACCGGCGCCGGCGGCGGTTTCGGCCGCGCCTTCTGCCGGCGCTTCGCGCGCGACGGCGCCCGGGTGGCGGCGTGGGACATCGATGCCGGGTCGGGCGAGGAGACGGTGCGGCTCGTTCGCGAGGCCGGCGGCGACGCGCGCTTCCTCCGGGTCGACCTCGCCCAGCCGGCCGACATCGACGCCGCCGCCAAGGCGACGCTCGCCGCCTATGGCACGCCCTACTGCGTCATCAACAACGCCAGCATCTACCCGCGCGCCTGCGTCCTCGACATGCCGCTCGAAACCTGGGAGCGCACGTTCCGGGTCAACATCACGGCGCCGTGGCTGATCGCGAAGGCGTTCGGTCCCGGCATGATCGCGCAGCGGCGCGGAGTCGTGATCAACATCGCGTCCGGCCGCGCGCTCGAAGGCGCGGTCAACGGCGCCAATTATGCCTGCACCAAGGCTGCGATCCTGTCGCTCACCAAGACGCTGGCGCTGGAATGGGCGAAGCACAATATCCGGGTCAATGCGATCATTCCCGGCGTGTCGCTGACCGCGCAGCCCTTGGAGAACACGACACCCGAGGAGCTGATCGAGCGCGGCCGCGCCACCATCCCGATGGGGCGCCTGGGCTATCCCGCCGACATGGCCGGGCTCGCCGCCTATCTCGCCAGCGCGGATGCCGCCTACATGACCGGCCAGGGCGTCGCCATGAACGGCGGGCGCGTGCTGGTGCCGCAATGATCCGCACCGCCTGCGCCCGGCCCCGGTCCAAGCCTCGAATAGTCCCCGGAGGCCGATCACTTCCGCGGGGCCAAGCGGCCGGCTGGGTCTTCTTGCTCGTGCCGGTGCTCGCGCTTTCGCCGCCCGCGGCGGCGCAAGAGCGGCACTACCAGGACAAGTCGATCCGGATGATCGTCGGCTCGGCGCCCGGCGGCGGCTACGATGCCTATGCGCGCCTCGTCGCGGCACATCTCAAGCGGCACATCCCCGGCAACCCGACCATCGTGGTGCAGAACATGCCGGGCGCCGGCTCGCTGGTCGCGGCCAACCACCTCTACAACGTGGCGCCGCGCGACGGCACCGTGATCGGCGCGGTCAATGCGCTGCTCGCGACCGATCCGCTGCTGCATCCCGAGCGGGTGCGGTTCGACTCGCGGCAGTTCCGCTGGATCGGCTCGGCGCTGCGCGAAACGCACGTCGGCATTGCATGGCACACGTCACCGGTGCGCGGCTTCGCCGATGTTTTCAAGCAGGAACTGCTGGTCGCCGGCTCCGGCGGTTCGACCAATCTCTATCCGGTGTTCGTTGCGGGCCTGCTCGGCGCCCGCCTGCGCATGATCCCAGGCTACCAGGGCACCCGCAACGGACTCCTGGCGATGGAGCGCGGCGAGGTCGCCGGCAATTTCGGCGTCACCTGGGCGAGCCTCAAGGCCACCAATGCGGCCTGGATCAAGGAAGGCCGCATCCGCGTGTTCGTGCAGATCGCGCGCGCCCGCCATCCGGAGCTTACGGACATCCCGTGGATCTACGACCACGCGCGCTCCGAGGACGACCGCGCCGCCATGGATCTGGTGTTCGGCGGCCAGGATTTCGGCCGGCCCTATCTGACGCCGCCGGGCGTGCCCGATGCGGTCGTCGGCCTCCTGCGCACCGCCTTCGAGCGCATGATGGACGATCGCGAGTTCCTCGACGACGCCCGCAAGCGCGCGATCGACCTTGACTTCACCGCCGGCGCCGACATTCAGGCCCTGATCGACAGGCTGCATGCCACCAGCCCGTCGGTGGTTGCGCGCGTGAAGACGATCATCGGACGCACGACGCAATGATGTTCGTTGTGCTATGCAACGGCGCTGCCACACGTCATGGCCGGCATCACGACTGAGAGGAGATCCCAATGTCATTCACCAGCTGGCGCGGCATCGTGGGCTGCATCAAGCCGACGCTGCGCCCGGGCGGGCTCGAGGAGCTGATCCGCATGCTGCCGGACGGGATCGGCGTGCTGCCCTTGTTCCTCAACATCTCCAAGGGCACCACCGACGAGTTCAAGCGCGCGGTCACGCCCTACGAGCCGCTGGTCAAGCAGCTCGCCGAGGCCGGCTGCGACCTCATCCATCCCGAGGGTGCGCCGCCGTTCATGCTGCTCGGCTTCAAGGGCGAGGCCGCGCACCTGAAGACATGGGAGAAGCAGTACAAGGTGCCGTTCTTCACCTCCGGCTCCAACCATGTGCGGGCGCTGCGCGCGCTGAAAGCCAAGAAGATCGTCGGCGCGACCTATTTCGTCGGGCCGATCAACGACATGTTCGCGGGCTACTTCCGGGAGGCCGGTTTCGACGTGCTCGGCATGGAAGGCATCAAGGTCGATTTCGACAAGGTGCAGGAACTGTCGGCCGAGCAGGTCTATGCCTTCGTCAAGCAGGCCTTTCTGAAGCACCGCAAGGCCGACGCGATTTATCTGCTCGGCACCGGCTGGCGCGTGCTGCCGGTGATCGACCTCTTGGAGCAGGACCTCGGCGTGCCGGTGGTGCATCCGGTGCCGGCGCGCTGCTGGGAGATTCAATTGCGGCTGTCGGTGCGCGAGAAGGTGCCGGGCTTCGGGCGGCTCCTGGCGGAGATGGTGCCGGGCTGACAACACAAAGCGCGCGTATCCCGGACGCGGGGCAGAACTGCATTGCCGCGCGGCACCTCAGCCCGGGGTTACGCTGCGCTCCACCCGGGCTACGACATGCGCTGCGACATGCGCCTCACGGCCCCCAGAATCCCCGCTCCAGGAGCTGGTGGTAGAACAGGTTGATGAAGGCGCGCTGGCGCTGCGGCCCGCGGTAGTGCGCGAATTCCTTCGGCGTGACGAAATCCTTCTGGATCTCCGCCACCGACTTGCCGGCCATGATCATCTTCGACACCGCGTCGCGCATCACGATGAAGTAGCGCCGCTGCTCCTCGATGTCGGCGATGCCGCGCCCGATATGCACCGGGCCGTGGCCGGGGATGTAGGTGTCGACCGGCAGCTGCTTCGCGATCAGGCGGTCGAGCAGCGCGATCCAGTTGCGGGCGTTGGAAAAGAACACCTGCGCCGATTCGCCCGGACCCGGATGGATCTCGGTATTGAGCAGATCGCCCATCATCATGACGCGGCGCTGCGGCACGAACATGGTCACGTCGCTGGTGGAGTGCGCCGAGCCTTCCTCGACGATCTGGAAGGTGAGCCCGCCGAACTGGAGCGTCAGCGCGCCTTCGAAACCCATCTCGGGCTGCACCAGCTCGGTGCCCTTGTAGGCGGTGAACTGCGACTTCGGGGAGCCCCGACGCTCGTAGAACTCCTCGCGCTCCTGCTGGTAAAGGTCGCGCATCTGCTTGCGCGAGCCGATGACGATCGGCCTGTCTTCGCGGAAATGCCAGGCGCCGGTGGCATGGTCGCCGGAGGGATGCGAGATCACCACATAGCGCACCTTCTTGTCGGTGGTCTTGCGGATCGCGGCCATGGTCTGGTCGGCGGTGCGGATGTCGGCGTCGAAGACCACCACGCCGTCGGGCGTCACCACGAAGGTCGAGTTCGAGGAGCCGAACGGGTGCTGCATGGTGTAGACGTCGGGCGCGATCTTGCGCACCTCCATGGTCGGCTTGACGAACTGCGCCGCAGCGGGCGCGGGCGCAAGCAGCGCGATTGCGACGATGATGGATCGTGTCATGGGTTCCCCCGGATGTGACCGCTTGACGGGTCTCGGCGCATGGTACGGCGCCGCAAATCGAAGCGCCAGTTGCTGCCGCTCAGTTCGCGTCGACGCGGAATGCCTGCGGCGGCTCCCCGCGCTGCCAGGCCTCCCACATTCGCAGATAGGCCGCCTCGATGCCGCGGCGGAAGCGGTCGGTGTCGAACAGCGGGCAGGTCATGCGGTTGGCCGCGAGCCTGTCGCGAATGCCGCGCAGAGTTGCCGGATCGTTGGCGAGCCGCAGCGCCAACGCCTCGTAGTCGGCGAGGCTATCCGTCACCAGTTCCGGCAGGCCGGCCGCCTTCAGCAGACTCGCCGCAACCCGACCCGCGAAGGCGGTGCCCCGGCAGGTCAGCAGCGGCAGGCCGGCCCAGAGTGCGTCGCTCGCCGTGGTGTGGGCATTGTAGGGCAGCGTATCGACGAACAGATCGGCGAGGCGGTGCCGCGCGAGGTGGTCGGCCAGCGGCACGCGGCCGGCAAACACCAGCCGCGCCGCATCGACGCCGCGCGCGGCGGCCGCGCGCCGCAGGTTTTCCTGCGCACCGGCACTATCCTGCAACAGCCAGAGCACGCTGCCCGGCACTGCCTGCAACAGCCGCATCCAGACATCGAACACCGGCGGCATGATCTTGAAGCTGTTGTTGAAGCAGCAGAACACGAAGCCGCCGTCCGGCAGCCCGGCCTCGGCGCGCGAGGGCGGGCGTTCGGAAATCGCGCGCTTGCGGTCGTTGACCTGATAGCAGCCGGGAAGCTGCACGATCGTCTCGGCATAGAACGGCGCGTGCTCGAACGGTGCGACCGTCTCATCGGCAATGACGTAGTCGACGAAGTCGGCGCCGAGGGTGCCGGGGTAGCCGAGCCACTGCGCCTGCACCGGCGCCGGACGGAAGCTCAGGATGTCGGGCCGCGAGTCGCGCGTGTATCCCTTGAGGTCGACGGCGATGTCGACCTTGAGCGCCGCCAGCAGTGCCGCGATCTCGCGGTCGCTCTTGGCGCGCACGTCGAGGAAGCGGTCGAAGGACCCGGCGACCCGCTTGCGGATATCGCTGCCGTCATCCGGCCCGAACGACACGCCAATGATCTCGAAGCGGGAGCGGTCGTGCAGCTCGATCAGCTCCGCGATCAGATAGGCGGTGGCGTGACTGTGGTAGTCGGCGGACAGGTAGGCGACGCGGATGCGGTCATGCCTCCAAGCGCCGGCACCGTGCAGCGCCGGGCGGGGCTCCTTGATGCGGTCGCGGATGAACGTCTCCGCGCCTCTCCGGTGCAGCGCCGGGTCGTCGGTCAGGCGGATCAGCGCGAACGGGTTGGCGACCGCGGTCCCGCCCTCGACGCCGGCGACGAGCCGGGCGGCCAGGCTCTGCGCCCGCGCCCAGTCGCAGACCGTCATGGCGGCATCGGCGAGCCCGTTCAGCGCATGCGGATGGTCGGGCCGGATCGCGATCGCCCGTTCGTAGCTCGCAATCGCCTCGTCGTGACGGCCAAGCTCGCCGAGCGTATCGCCGCGCGCGAACAGCGCCTCGGCGTAGTCCGGCCGCAGCGCCAGCGCCTTGTCGAAGGCGGCCAGCGCGTCGCCTTGCCGGCCAAGTTGCTTGAGCGCGCTGCCCCGATTGTAATGCGCTTCGGCATAGCCCGGCCGCAGCGTCAGCGCACGGTCGTAGCAGTTCAAGGCCTCCGCGAAGCGCCGCTGTTGCTGGAGCGCGTTGCCGCGGTTGTTCAGCGCCTCGACGTAGTCGGGCGCCAGCGCAAGCGCGCGCTCGAAACCCGCCAGCGCCTCCTCGTTGCGGCCGAGCCGCATGAGCACGTGGCCTCGGCTGTTGTGGGCGTCGGCGGCATCGGGATTGGCCGCCACGGCGCGGTCGAGCGCCGTCAGCGCTTCGTCCAGGCGCCCGAGCGTGGACAGCACCAGCCCGTAATTCGCCAGCGCCCGCGCGGACTCCGGATTGGATTTCAGCGCCGCGGCAATGAGATCGGCGGCCTCGGCGCTGCGGCCCTGCTGGTGGCGGATGACCCCGAGCAGATGTTTTGCGTCGAAGTCGTCCGCATCGGACTTCAGGATGTCCAGGTAGAGCCGCTCGGCGTCCGGCAGCTGACCGGACTGATGATGACCGATCGCCCGGTCAAGCAGTTGCTGGAGCCTGCGCGTCCGCTGACCTGATCGCGGTGGCATCGAGCAACAATGCTTGCGTCACGTGTTCATCGACTCGAAGAATTCGCTGTTGTTCTTGGTGTTGCGCAGCTTGTCGAGCAGGAAGTCGATGGCGTCCATGGTGCCCATGGGGTTGAGGATGCGGCGCAGCACGTAGATCTTCTTGAGCTGGTCGGGCGGCGTCAGCAGCTCCTCCTTGCGGGTACCGGAGCGCGTGATGTCCATGGCCGGGAAGGTGCGCTTGTCCGCCACCTTGCGGTCGAGGATCAGCTCGGAATTGCCGGTGCCCTTGAACTCCTCGAAGATCACCTCGTCCATGCGGCTGCCGGTGTCGATCAGCGCGGTCGCGATGATGGTGAGCGAGCCGCCTTCCTCGATGTTGCGCGCGGCGCCGAAGAATCGCTTCGGCCGCTGCAGCGCGTTGGCGTCGACGCCGCCGGTCAGCACCTTGCCGGACGACGGCACCACGGTGTTGTAGGCGCGACCGAGGCGCGTGATCGAATCGAGCAGGATCACCACGTCGCGGCCGTGCTCGACCAGGCGCTTGGCCTTCTCGATCACCATCTCGGCGACCTGCACGTGGCGGGAGGCCGGCTCGTCGAAGGTCGAGGACACGACCTCGCCCTTCACCGAGCGCTGCATGTCGGTGACTTCCTCCGGCCGCTCGTCGATGAGCAGCACGATCAGGAACACCTCCGGATGATTGGCGGTGATGGAATGGGCGATGTTCTGGAGCAGCACGGTCTTGCCGGTGCGCGGCGGCGATACGATCAGCGCGCGCTGGCCCTTGCCGATCGGGGCCACGATGTCGATCACGCGGGCCGACAGGTCCTTCTTGGTGGCGTCGCTCACCTCCATCTTCAACCGCTGCTCGGGGTAGAGCGGGGTGAGGTTGTCGAAATTGATCTTGTGGCGCGCCTTCTCGGGCTCCTCGAAATTGATGGTGTTGACCTTGAGCAGCGCGAAGTAGCGCTCGCCGTCCTTGGGCGAGCGAATATGGCCGTCGATGGTGTCGCCGGTGCGCAGGCCGAAGCGGCGGATTTGCGAGGGCGAGACGTAGATGTCGTCGGGCCCCGGCAGGTAGTTGGCCTCCGGCGAGCGCAGGAAACCGAAGCCGTCGGGCAGCACTTCGACGACGCCTTCCCCGATGATGTCGACCTCCTGCGCAGCAAGCTGCTTGAGGATGGCGAACATCAATTCCTGCTTGCGCATGGTCGAGGCGTTCTCGACCTGATGTTCTTCGGCAAAGGCGAGGAGCTCGGGGGGAGTCTTGGTCTTGAGGTCTTGGAGTTTCATTTCCCGCATGCGGGTCAGTCCTGAATGCCGTCGACGGGGAACGAATGTTCGGTCGGTCGACGTGTAGAGGGAGGGGATGTCGCAGGTCTGGGGCGAGGCTTTACAGGGCGTCTGCCCGATGTAGCGACCGGCCGAACCACGGGCCGGAAAACCGCTGCATCAGCCTGCGTTCAGGGAGATAGACCAAAGATATGAAAATACTCTGCTTTGCGCAAGGCCAGCGCCGCCCAGCCTGTGCGAAAAATCCCCATCGAGGCGGTGCCGACCCCCGGCATCCGAGGACTAAGCCATTGTTATGGCTACAAAATAGGCGGAACCCGGCTAGAACGGCTTCACCACCACCAGGATCACGATGGCGATCATCAGAAGGGTCGGGACTTCGTTGACGATCCGGTAGAATCGCTGCGAACGGCGGTTCCGGTCCTCGGCGAACGCGCGGACGTAGCGCACGAACAGCCCGTGCACCGCCGACATCGCCAGCGCCAGCGCGAACTTGGCGTGCATCCAGCCGGCGCTGTACCAGCCCGCCGACCACACCAGCCACAGCCCGAGCAGCCAGGCCGCGATCATCGCCGGATTGATGATCGCCTTGAGCAGGCGGCGCTCCATCACCTTGAAGGTCTCGGACTGCTGCGATCCCGGTTCCGCCTCGCAGTGATAGACGAACAGCCGCGGCAGATAGAGCATCCCGGCCATCCAGGCGATGACCGCGATGATGTGCAGAGCCTTGATCCATTCGTACATCGTGCTGCGCCTGCGACCGGCGAGCCATTAGTGGCGGTCGGGACGCGCGGTGTCCAGGTCTTCCTTGGGCGGCTGCGGCCGGATATCGAGGCCGCGCTCACGCGCCGATGGCCGTTCGATCTCGACGAAGACCGAACCCATGTCGAGGCGTTGCTTGTCGTCGCCTGCAAGCATCTCGTGCAATCCGGATGCGGCGTTGCCTACGCGGCTGTGGAGATCGCAGGCCACAGTGCTCGGAGCGACGGCGCTCAGGCCTGCAAGGACCGTACCGGCAACGAGAAGCTTTAAGGCGGAGCAGGTCATGGTCGAACCCCTGTCGGGCCGTTGCTGTGTGCAGCGGACCATGCCCGCACCCGTCCGGCGGCGATGTGACTGGGGTCACACAAACGCCGATTCCGCGACCCGAGGGGAACGCCGCAATCTATCGGCGTATCCGCGCCAGCATCTGCTCCACATGTGCCATCGGCGTTTCCGGCAGGATTCCATGTCCGAGGTTGAAGATGTGCGGTCCGTTCGCGAAGCCCTCGATCGTCGCGTCGACACCTCGGTCGAGGGCAACACCGCCGGCAAGGAGTGCCAGCGGGTCGAGATTGCCTTGCACCGGCACCTTGGCCTGAACCTCATCGCGGATGAAATCGCGATCGACCATCCAGTCGATCCCGACTGCATCGACGCCGGTCTCTGTGGCATAGGCCGGCAACAGGCTGCCGGCGCCACGCGGAAATCCGATGACCTTCGCGCCGGGTACCTCACTCCGCACCATGGTTACGATTCTCTTCGTCGGCGCAATGCACCAGCGCAGGAACTGCTCGGGCGGAAGAACGCCGGCCCAGGTGTCGAATATCTGCACAGCATCGGCGCCCGCCTGGAGCTGCCGCACGAGATAGCCTGCGGAGGCCTCGACCAGCACGTCCATCAGCACGTCGAAGGCTGCCGCATCGCGATAGGCAAATAGCCGTGCCGGCGCCTGATCGGGGGTGCCTCTGCCGGCGACCATGTAGGTTGCCAGCGTCCAGGGCGCGCCGCAAAAGCCGAGCAGCGTCACGGCCGGTGGCAGTTCGCGCTTCACCAAGCGCACGGTATCGTAGATCGGCTGCAACGCCGCATGATCGATTGTCGAGCTGAGCCGCCTGAAATCGGTCCGGTCCTTGATCGGATCGAGCAGCGGTCCTTCGCCGACGGCAAAGCTCACCGCCTGGCCGAGCGCATGGGGAACCACCAGGATATCGGAAAACAGGATCGCGGCATCAAATCCGAACCGGCGGATCGGCTGAAGCGTCACCTCCGCCGCCAGTTCCGGATTGAACACGAGGTCGAGAAACCCGCCGGCGCGCTCTCGTATTGCCCGGTACTCCGGCAGATAGCGACCGGCCTGTCGCATCAGCCAGACCGGCGGTCGTGAAAGTCTGGTGCCGTCGAGGACCTGGAGGACGGGCTTGTACACGCTCAGCGCCTGTTGGGAGGGTTCCTACTATAACTTATAGAATCTTCTTGTAGTGGTAGTTGGTGTGTTGATTGGACTCATGAATCGGCGGTGCACAGACCATCCACGCGGTGTCCACATAGTCGGATGGTTTCCACGGTTTGGCTCCTGAAGGCGGGCTCCAGGATAATGCGATGCCGGGAGGGTTTCCGCGTACAGGGGGCCGGTATTCGAGCGCTCTATCCACATGTCACCGCAAGCCATCAGGTGCAGGCATCGATCCGTTCACGGATGTGACTATGTGGGCGGTGCGCGGGCGAGTGTGCCGCTTGTGCTTGCGCTTGCGACCGTGGCATGGCCTTCTCCCCAGGCGTCCACAGGCTCTCCCGGTCATGCCGCACCGTACGGGCAGCTACTTCCATCTGCACCTCGTCTCCGATGCCACCGGCGAGACATTGACAACGGTCGCGCGTGCCGCCACGGCGCAGTATACGAAGATGCAGCCAGTGGAGCACGTCTACCCACTGGTGCGGACCCAGAAGCAGCTCGAGCGCGTGCTGGCCGAGATCGAGGAGGCGCCGGGGATCGTCCTCTATACACTTCTGGACGAGGTTCTGGTGAAGCAGCTTGAGGATTTCTGTCGGGAGAGCAGCATCCCCTGCCTCTCGATCCTCGGTCCGGTGCTGGCGATGCTGCGGTCCTATCTCGGAACCGAAACCAGCCACCGGATCGGCGCCCAGCACACGCTCAACGCCGAATACTTCAAGCGCATCGACGCGCTCAACTACACCATGCTGCACGACGACGGGCAGCACATTGAGGACCTCGAGGAAGCCGATGTGGTGCTGGTGGGCGTATCGCGGACGTCGAAGACGCCGACGTCGATCTATCTCGCCAATCGCGGGGTTAAGACCGGCAATGTCCCGCTGGTGCCGGGTATTCCGGTCGCACCCTCGGTCGAAGGTCTTGCCCGGCCGCTGGTGGTCGGGCTCTACGCCAGTCCCGAGCGCATCGTGCAGATCAGGCAGAACCGGCTGCTCGGCCTGAAGGCCCATCACGATGAGGATCAATATATCGACCGCAAGGCCGTTGCGGAGGAGGTGGCCTTTTCACGCAAGCTTTGCGCCAAGCACAACTGGCCGAGCATCGATGTAACGCGGCGCTCGATCGAGGAGACGGCGGCGGCCGTGCTGAAGCTCCTGGTCGAACGGCGCCGGCAACCGGGGCTGTAGATTGCCTATGCCGCTCTGGCTGGCCGACAAGCCGCTCGTGCTGGCTTCCAGCAGTGCGATCCGCCGCAGCGTGCTGGAAGCTGCCGGCGTAGCGGTGGAATGCATACCGGCCGACATCGATGAGCGGGCCATCGAAGCCGGCGCCACGGCCTCGGGTCCGGGTGAGGTCGCGGCACTGCTGGCGCGGGCGAAGGCATGCGCCGTTTCGGCGCGACAGCCGGGACGGCTGGTGCTGGGCGCCGACCAGACGCTCGCGCTCGGGCCGCAGCGGTTCACGAAGCCGCCGACCCGCGATGCGGCCCGGGCTCAACTCATGGCGTTGCGTGGCCGGACGCACGAGCTGCATGCCGCGCTGGCCTGCGTGCGCGACGGCGAGGCCGTGTTCGAGCATCGCGAGGCTGCCCGGCTGACCATGCGGGCGTTCTCGCCGGAGTTCCTTCAGTCCTATATCGAGGCGGCGGGAGATGCGGTGACTGCCAGCGTCGGTGCCTACCAGGTCGAGGGGCTCGGCCTGCAATTGTTCGAGCGCATCGAGGGCGACCATTTCACCATCCTCGGATTGCCGCTGCTGCCGGTGCTGGCGTTCTTGCGGCGCGACGGACAGTTGGCGGGTTGACGGGAGCAGGCATGTTCGTTCTCGGCCTTACCGGCTCGGTGGCGATGGGCAAGTCGACCACCGCGCGCTTCTTCGCGGAAGAGGGCGCGCCCGTGCACGACGCCGATGCCGTGGTGCACCGGCTCTATGCGGGCGAGGCGGTCCCGCTAATCGAGGCGGCATTTCCCGGAACGACTGCGGGCGGCAAGGTCGATCGCGTGAAGCTCGGCGCGCGCGTGATGAACGACCTGCCGGCGCTGCGGCAGCTGGAGGGGATCATCCATCCGCTGGTGCAGGAGGCCGAGCGCCGCTTCCTTGCCGAAGCCGAAGCCAAGGGCATCCCGGTGGTGGTGCTCGACATCCCGCTGCTGTTCGAGACCGGCGGCGAGGGCCGCGTCGATGCCGTGGTGGTGGCGTCGGCCCCGTCCGAGGTACAGCGTGCGCGCGTCCTGGAGCGGCCGGGCATGACGCCGGAGCGCCTCGATGCCATGCTGGCGCTCCAGATGCCCGACGAGGAGAAGCGGCGGCGCGCCGATTTCGTGGTGGATACCTCGCAGGGCTTCGACGCCGCGCGCGAGCAGGTGCGCGAGATCCTGCGCCGGGTTGCTACTATGCCGAAACGACGCTGATTCGGACCGGCCGATGCTGATACGCGAGATCGTCCTCGACACCGAAACCACCGGGCTCGATCCGCTCGCCGGCGACCGGCTGATCGAGATCGGCTGCATCGAGCTCGACAACCGGTTTCCGACCGGGCGGGTCTTCCACAAATACATCAATCCCGAGCGCGACGTGCCTGCCAGCGCGGTCGCGATTCACGGGATTTCGACCGACTTCCTCAAGGACAAGCCGCGCTTTCCCGACATCTGCGAGGAATTGCTCGCCTTCATCGGCGATGCGCCCCTGGTCGCGCACAACGCCGCCTTCGACCTCGGCTTCCTCAATGCCGAACTCGAGCGCTGCGGCCGGCCGCCGCTGGGGCGCGAGCGGCTGGTCGACACCCTGATGCTGGCGCGGCGACGCAATCCGGCAGGGCCCAACAGTCTCGATCAGCTTTGCCTGCGCTACGGCATCGACAACTCGCGGCGCACCAAGCACGGCGCGCTGCTGGATGCGGAGCTTCTGGCCGAAGTCTATGTCGAGCTGATCGGCGGCCGGCAGGCATCGCTGGTGCTGGTCGAAACCGGCCGCGTGTCGATCACCGCCGCCGGCATGTGCGCGGCACCGCGGCCGGCCCCGTTGCTGCCGCGGCTGTCGGAGGAGGAATGCGAGGCACACGCGCGATTTGTCGCCTCGCTCGGCGACAAGGCAATCTGGCGCGACTACGCGGACTATACGATGACGGCGGACGCGCCGGCTGCGGTCAGGTCGGCATCGTGAATTGCGGCTGCGCCTGCTGCTGCGCCATCCGCTGCTGATACAGCGACACGAAATCGACGGGATCGAGCAGGAACGGCGCATAGCCGCCATTGCGCACCGCCGTCGCGATGATCTCGCGCGCGAACGGGAACAGCAGCCGCGGGCACTCGATCATGACGATCGGCTGCAAGTGCTCCTGCGGGACGTTCTGGATGCGGAACATGCCGCAGAAGGTGAGGTCGAACGCGAACAGCACCAGCCCCTTGGACTCCGCCTTGCCTTCGAGCTTGAGCGTGACCTCGTAGTCGGTCGCCGAGAGCTGCTGCACGCCGACATTGATCTGCACGTTGAGCTGCGGCTGCTCCTGCGAAGGTGCGAGCGAGCGCGGCGCGTTGGGATTCTCGAACGAGAAATCCTTGACGTACTGGCCCATCACATTGAGCTGCGGAGCTTGCTGCTGGCCGGGTTGCGGAGGCGTCGGCTGGCCGGCGGGATCGCCACCATTGTTCTGGAACGTCATTGCTGCCTCCGCCACGTCGTCGACTTTGTCGCGGCGTGGCTAACACAGGGGCCCCCGCCCGACAAGGATGCCCGCGCTCAGCGCACGTGCTTGCGGGGCCGCCCATCCTCGACCGAAGTCTCTGAGACCTGCCGCCACTCTTTGGGCGTGAGATCGATCACGGTGGGATCGCGGTGCCGGCGCCGGGCTTCGGCGGCGCGGCCGAAGGCCGCGCGCAGCGCCCGCCGGATCGCCGGGACGAGCAGCAAGGCGCCCGCGAGATCGGTGATAAAGCCCGGAATCACAAGGAGAATCCCGGCCACCATCGGACCAAGGCCGGGACTTTCAAGGTGAATCGCCTGCACGCCGTCCCGGGCCAGCGCGGCGCGGAATCGCTCGATATCGGCGCGGCCCGATCGCCGCAGCAGCAACAGGCCCAAAACCGTGGTGGCGAGAAAAAGGCAGACCGTCCAGAACCATCCGATCGTCAGCACGGCGAGGACAAACGCCGCGATCTCCAGCATCGGGAGCAGGATCAGCCCGATAAAGCCCCATTTTACCAATGACATCGCTAGAAATCTCTCTCCGACGATGTTGGCGGCACGGCCGGGATCGTCTATGGTCCGGCCTTGAGCGACCTGCGCCGGCTGTTCGGCGCAAGCCACTGGATCAGTTCGGTCGCGTGCTTACATAATAGCGCGGGAACCGACTTCTGCTCCGCAGATTGTCCGTCTGCGGGCCGGCTGCTGATCCCCGTGGTGTGGTCACGGCAGAGCAAGCGACGTGTTCGATATCTACACCATCATTTTCCTGGCGCTGGCGGTATTCATTTTTCTCCGCCTGCGCAGCGTGCTGGGTCAAAGGACCGGCCGCGAGCGTCCCCCGTATGATCCCTATTCCGCCCGCGATGCGGTGCGCGGCTCCAAGGACAATGTCGTGGCGTTGCCGAGCCGCGGCGGGGAGACGCCGGCCGCTTCACCGCCGACCGTCGACCCGGAGGAGCGCTGGAAGGGAATCGCGGAGCCCGGGTCCGCGGTTGCCAACGGACTCAATGCGATCCTGCAAAGCGATTCGAGCTTTGACGCGCAGCACTTTGTCGCCGGCGCGCGCCAGGCCTACGAGATGATCGTGACCGCCTACGCCGAAGGCGACCGCCGCGCACTCCGCAATCTGCTCTCGCGCGATGTCTACGAAGGCTTCGAGACTGCGATCCGCGAACGCGAGACGCGCGGCGAAACCTCCGAGACGCGCTTCGTGTCGATCGACCGTTCCGATATCACCGCCGCCGAGCTGCGCGGCTCGACCGCGCAGGTCACGGTGCGCTTCGTGTCGCAGCTCGTCTCGGTCACGCGTGACCGGAGCGGCAACGTGATCGACGGCAATCCCGACAAGGTCACCGACGTCACCGACGTCTGGACGTTCGCGCGTGATGTCTCTTCGCGCGATCCCAACTGGAAGCTGGTCGCAACCGAAGCCGGGCAGTAACCGGACGGACGGCAATGTCGCGCCGGCTTCGCAGCCTTGTCCAATCCGCCGCAGTCATTCTCGTTGCGCTATCTGCCGCCGTGCCGATCGCCGCGCGCGACGTCGATCCGTTGCAGGCTCCCGACACGCAGCTCGAACCGGTCGGCTGGGCCGATGTCGATGGCTGGGCCGACGACGACCATGCCGCCGCGTTCGACGCCTTTCGCGCCAGCTGCAATCCGCTCCTGAGCCGCCGGCCGTCGCAGGACAAGCGCCCGATCTACCTGGCGCTGCGCGAGGTCTGCCGGCGCGCCCGATCGGCCGGTGCGCTCGGCCAGGACAAGGCCAAGGCGCGCGCGTTCTTCGAGGACAATTTCCGGCCCGTGCGCATCGCCAAGCTCGGCGAAGACACCGGCCTGCTTACCGGCTATTACGAGCCGATCGTCGACGGCTCGCGCTTTCCGAGCCCGGAATTCTCCGCGCCGCTGTACCGGCGCCCGCGCGATCTGCTGGTGGGCGGCAAGAAGGCGCCGCCCGGCAGCCTGCCCAACCGCGCCAGCATCGGCCGGCTCAATGCCAAGAAGGAGGTCGAGCCCTACCATGACCGGCTCGCCATCGAGGATGGCGCGCTCGACGGCCAGCGGCTCGAGATCGCCTGGATCAAGGACCACTGGGAGGCGATGACCATCCAGATCCAGGGCTCCGCCCGCGTGCGGCTCGAGGACGGGACCATGGTGCGGCTCAACTACGACGCCCACAACGGCCACTCCTATACCGCAGTCGGACGCATCCTCATCGAGCGCAACCTGGTGCCGCGCGAGGAGATGTCGATGGACCGTATCAGCCAGTGGATGGCCAAGAACCCCGACCAGGCCAAGGAGGTGCGCGGCACCAACAAGTCGTTCGTGTTCTTCCGCATCACCGGGCTCGATACCGATGTCGAGCCGTCGGGTGCGCAGGGCGTGCCGCTCACGCCCGGACGCTCGATCGCGGTGGACAAGATTCACGTCTACGGCACCCCGTTCTTCATCGCCGCCGAGCTGCCGATCAAGGGCGCCCGCACCAAGGACCGGTTCCGCCGGCTGATGGTGTCGCAGGACACCGGCTCTGCGATTATCGGGCCGGCGCGCGCCGACCTCTATTTCGGTGCCGGGCGCGAGGCCGGCGCGATCGCCGGACGCATCCGCCAGCAGGGCCGATTCGTGATGCTGTTGCCGCGCGAGCTCGACATGGTCGAAGCCGGACGCGCCATGCCGTTGCCGCCGCGCAAGCCGGACATGGCGGCGGCGGACAAGCCGGCCGCCGATCCGAAGGCCAAGCCCAGCGAGAAGGGAAAGGACACCAAAGGCAAGACGGCGCCGGCCAAGCCTGACGGCAAGAGCAGGCTCAAGCGGTCCTCCTGACGAGCATGTCCCGGCGACGCGAAGTGAGCGAAGAAGAGCGGGCGCTGTGGCGGGCCGTCACCCGCAGCATCAAGCCGCTGAAGCGGCAGCGCCCGCGCGCCGCCAAGCCCGACGATGCCGGTGCGCCGCCGGCGAAGCCGGCCGCGCGGACGTCGCCGGCCCCGCCGGCCGCCGCGGCGCCGCGGAAGGAGCCCGCGCTGGCACACATCGACCGCCGCGACCGCCAGCGCCTGGCGCGCGGCACGCAGACGATCGACGCGCGGCTCGACCTGCACGGGCGGACGCAGAGCCAGGCGCACGCGGCGCTCGTGCGCTTCCTGCGCCGGGCACAGGCCGACGGCGCGAAAACGGTGCTGGTCATCACCGGCAAGGGTAGCGCGGATGGCGAGCGCGGCGTATTGCGCCGGCAGGTGCCGCTGTGGCTTTCGCTGCCGGAATTCCGCGCGCTGGTGGTCGGCTTCGGCACCGCCGGCATCGGCCATGGCGGCGACGGCGCGCTCTATGTGCGGGTGCGGCGCGGAGGCTGAGCGCCGGCGATCAATCGATCCGGATGCCGACCGATTTGATGACGCCGCTCCACTTGACGATCTCGTCCTTGAGCAACTTGCCGAGCGCCTCGGGCGACGAGCCGCCGGCGACATAGCCGCTGTCCGCGAGCTTTTTCTTGATGGCGGGATCGGCGAGCACGGCATTGGTGTCGGCGCCGATCTTGCGGACGATCTCGGCCGGCGTCCTGGCCGGCGCGAACAGCGCCTGCCACGCGGTGACCTCGTAGCCGGGCACGCCCGCCTCCGCAATGGTCGGCAGTTCCGGAGCGGCGGCATCGCGCTTCGGCCCGGTGGTCGCCAGCACGCGCACCTGGCCCGAACGCGAATAGGACAAGAGCGCGCCGCTGCCGAAGAAGCAGTCGACGCGGCCCGGGATGAGGTCGACAAAGGCCGGGTTGGCGCCGCGATAGGGCACGTGCGTCATCTTGAGGCCGGCCATCTGCAGAAACAGCATTTCGGCCAGGAACGGCGCGCTGCCGGTGCCGGGCGACGCCATGGTGAGCTTGCCCGGGTTGGCTTTCACATGGGCGATGAACTCCTTGAGCGTCTTGGCCGGCGAGGAGTTCGGCACGAATACGAAATAGGCGAGCTGGGTGGCGAGCGAGACCGGCGCGAAATCCTTGATCGCGTCGTAGTTGAGCGAGCGGTAGAGGCTTCGGTTGACCGCCAGCGAGCTCGTAGCGAACAGGATGGTGTAGCCGTCGGGATCGGCCTTCGCGACGTATTCGTTGCCGATATTGGTGCCGGCGCCGCCCTTGTTCTCGACGACGACCTGCTGGCCCCACATGCCGGAGAGCTTTTCCGCCAGCATGCGCGCGACGATATCGGTCGGTCCGCCGGCCGCGACCGGCACCACGATGCGGACGGTGCGGTTGGGGAAATCGGTCTTGGCGCTTGCGCTGCGCACCAGCAGCGTCGGCGCGAGAGCATGGGCGGCGGACAGGGCGATGACACGGCGACGCGTGAGCATGATTAAAGCTCCGGCTGTCTGCACGGGCCGGTACGTTACCACCGACAGCCGGTCGCCGCAGATGTGGCGAAGGGAAGCGCCTGCGCGATTAGGGAAGCAATGTTGTCGTGTTACAGAATGAACCGGCTCAGATCGGCGTTCTTCGCAAGGTCGCCGATATGCTGCTGCACATAGCCGGCGTCGACCTTCACCGTCTCGCCGGACTTGTCGGGCGCGGCGAAGGAAATCTCCTCAAGCACGCGCTCCATCACGGTCTGGAGCCGCCGGGCGCCGATGTTCTCCACGCTCGAGTTCACTGCCACCGCGATGTCGGCGATGGCGTCGATCGAATCCGCCGTGAAGTCGAGGGTGACGCCTTCGGTTGCGAGCAGCGCCACGTACTGCTTGATCAGCGAGGCCTCGGTCTCGGTGAGAATACGGCGGAAATCGTCGCGCGTGAGCGGGCGCAGCTCCACGCGGATCGGCAGCCGGCCCTGCAATTCCGGCAGCAGGTCGGACGGCTTCGACAGGTGGAACGCGCCCGAGGCGATGAACAGGATGTGGTCGGTCTTCACTGCGCCGTGCTTGGTCGCGACGGTGGTGCCTTCGATGAGCGGCAGGAGGTCGCGCTGCACGCCCTCGCGCGACACGTCGGCGCCGACGCGCCCTTCGCGGCCGGCGATCTTGTCGATCTCGTCCAGGAAGACGATGCCGTTCTGCTCGACCGCCTTGATCGCCTCCTGCGTCACCTGGTCGGAGTCGAGCAGCTTGTCGGACTCCTCGTTGATCAGGATTTCGTGCGATTCGGCGACCGTGACGCGCCGCGTCTTGGTGCGGCCGCCGCCGAGCTTGCCGAAAATGTCGCCGATCGAGATCGCGCCCATCTGCGCGCCCGGCATGCCGGGGATCTCGAACATCGGCAGGCCGCCGCCCGACTGCTGCACTTCGATCTCGATCTCCTTGTCGTCGAGCTCGCCGGTGCGCAGCTTGCGGCGAAAGGAATCCCGGGTGGCGGGACTGGAGCCCGGGCCCACCAGCGCGTCGAGCACGCGCTCCTCGGCCGCCTGGGAGGCGCGCGCCTGCACGTCCTTGCGTTTCCTCTCGCGGGTCTGGGTGATCGCGATCTCGACGAGATCGCGCACGATCTGCTCGACGTCGCGGCCGACATAGCCGACCTCGGTGAACTTGGTCGCCTCCACCTTCAGGAACGGCGCGCCTGCGAGCCTGGCCAACCGCCGCGAAATCTCGGTCTTGCCGACCCCGGTCGGGCCGATCATCAGGATGTTCTTGGGCAGCACCTCTTCCCGCATCCTCTCGTCGAGCTGGAGCCGGCGCCAGCGGTTGCGCAGCGCGATCGCGACCGCGCGCTTGGCGTCGGCCTGGCCGATGATGAAGCGGTCGAGCTCGGAGACGATTTCGCGGGGGGAGAAGTCGGTCATGGTCCTTCGGAAACCGTGGTTGCTGTTGGGCAGGGCGTCGACGCCGCGCGCGTTGCCTGGTTGGGGCTCGGCATCAGAGCTTTTCGATCGTGACGTTGCGGTTGGTGTAGACGCAGATGTCGGCGGCGATGTCGAGCGAACGGCGCACGATCGCCTCCGCGTCGAGCTGGCCGTCCATCAGCGCGCGGGCGGCCGCCAGCGCATAGTTGCCGCCGGAGCCAATGCCCATGACGCCGGCTTCCGGCTCCAGCACGTCGCCGGTGCCGGTCAGCACCAGCGACACCTGGGCGTCGGCGACGATCATCATGGCTTCGAGGCGGCGCAGGTAGCGGTCGGTGCGCCAGTCCTTGGCGAGCTCGACCGCGGCGCGCATGAGCTGGCCGGGGTACTGATCGAGCTTGGCTTCCAGGCGCTCGAACAGGGTGAAGGCATCGGCGGTGGCGCCGGCAAAGCCGCCGATCACGTCGTTCTTGCCCAGCCGGCGGACCTTCTTGGCATTGGCCTTGACGATGGTCTGACCGATGGAGACCTGGCCGTCGCCGCCGATTACCACCTGCCCGCCCTTGCGGACGGTGAGGATGGTAGTGCCGTGCCAGAGGTCGGGGGAGGGAGGCTGCATCAGGGGGCTCTCGTTCCGGGAAGATGTAATGGCCCGGAGTTCAGATGCAAAGGCGGGCCTGAAATCCCCCTGCGGGGGAGGGATGGAGCGCGTGGTGGCGGATGTCGTTCCGCCCTGATACAAGGCGCGCGAATGCGAAGGGAATGACATGCGCAAGGCCACGATCAAGCGCAAGACCAAGGAAACCGACGTCGAGGTTGCGATCGACCTCGACGGCACCGGCGCGTCGTCGATCGACACCGGCATCGGCTTCTTCGACCACATGCTCGATCTGCTGGCGCGCCATTCGCGCATCGACATGACGGTCAAGGCCAAGGGCGACCTGCATATCGACCATCACCACACCACCGAGGACGTCGGCATCGCGCTCGGCCAGGCGGTGAAGCAGGCGCTTGGCGACATGCGCGGCATCACCCGTTACGCCGACGTGCACGTGCCGATGGACGAGGCGCTCACGCGCGTGGCGATCGACATTTCCGGACGGCCGTTCCTGGTGTTCAAGGCCGAGTTCGTGCGCGACAAGGTCGGCGCCTTCGATACCGAGCTGGTGCAGGAGTGGTTCCAGGCCTTCGCCATGAACGCGGGCGTGACGCTGCACGTGCAGGTGCTGTACGGCACCAACGACCATCATTTGGCCGAATCCTGCTTCAAGGGTCTGGCGCGGGCGCTGCGCGCGGCAGTCGCCATCGATGCCCGCGCCGCCGGCGAGATTCCCTCGACCAAGGGCTCGCTGGGCGGATAGCGAGACCGGAAGAGCCATGGCGATCTTTACCGTCCACCAGCCGCCGCCGAAGAAATACCAAGGATCGCCCGATCCGGAGCGGTTCGCCTTCGTGCGCGATGGCTTCTCGTTCTGGGCCTTCCTGTTCGGCCCGCTCTGGATGCTGCGGCACCGGATGTGGCTCGTGCTGGTCGGCTACATCGCCGTTACCGCGGCGCTGCAAGTCGGACTGCGGCTTGCCGGCGTCGGCGGAGGCGTGTCGCTGTTCGCGGGCTTCATGCTGGCGCTGCTGGTCGGCCTAGAGGCGGGAACGCTGCGCCGGTTCACGCTCGGCCGCCGCGGCTTCCGGGCGCTGGGCGTGATCGTCGGCGACGATCGCGAGGCGGCCGAGCGGCGGTTCTTCGATTCCTGGGTGCGCGGCGAAGCGCTGGCGCCGTTGCCCGCGACCCAATCCGCGCCGGCAAAGCCGCCGGCGCCGAGCCAGCCATCGCAGGCCCCGGACGTGATCGGCCTGTTCCCGGAGCCGGGGGCGCGCCGGTGACTGTGGCGATCGTCGACTACGGCTCCGGCAACCTGCATTCCGCCGCCAAGGCGTTCGAGCGTGCGGCGCGCGAGTCGGGGCACGACCAGCCGATCGTCGTCACCGGCAAGGCCGATGCCGTGGCGCGCGCCGACCGCATCGTGCTGCCCGGCGTGGGCGCGTTTGCCGATTGCCGCCGCGGCCTCGATGCCGTCGACGGCATGATCGATGCGCTCAACGAACGGGTGCGCAGGGGCGGCCGGCCCTTTCTCGGCATCTGCGTCGGCATGCAGCTCATGGCCGGGCGCGGCCTCGAGCACGGCGTCACCGCGGGGCTCGGATGGATCGACGGCGAGGTCGACAGGATCGCACCCGCCGATCCGGACCTGAAGATCCCGCACATGGGCTGGAATACGCTGAACGCGATCAAGCCGCATCCTCTGCTCGACGGCATCGCGACCGGGCCGCAGGGACTGCACGCCTATTTCGTGCACTCCTACCATCTCAAGGCGGCCAATCGCGCCGACCTGGTGGCGGAGGCCGACTACGGCGGGCCGGTGACCGCCATCGTCGGCAAGGACACCGTCGTCGGCACGCAATTCCACCCGGAGAAGAGTCAGCGGTTGGGGCTGCGGCTGATCGCCAATTTCTTGAAGTGGGCGCCGTGATCCTGTTTCCCGCCATTGATCTGAAGGAAGGCCAGGCGGTACGCCTCCAGCAGGGCGACATGGCGCGCGCCACCGTGTTCAACGCCGATCCGGCGGCGCAGGCCAAGACATTCGAGGACCAGGGCTTCGAATATCTCCACATCGTCGATCTCGACGGTGCCTTCGCCGGCAAGCCGGTGAACGGCGCGGCGGTGGACGACATCCTGAAGACCATCTCGATGCCGGTGCAGCTCGGCGGCGGCATCCGCAGCATGTCGACCATCGAAAATTGGCTCGGCCGCGGCGTCGACCGCGTCATCATCGGCACCGCCGCGGTGCGCGATCCGGAGCTGGTGAAGGCGGCCTCGCGCCAGTTCGCGGGCCGGGTCGCGGTCGGCCTCGACGCCCGCGACGGCAAGGTCGCGGTCGAAGGCTGGGCGGAGACGTCGGAGGTCACGGTGTTCGACATCGCCCGCCGCTTCGAGGATGTCGGCGTCGCCGCCATCGTCTACACGGACATCGCCCGCGACGGGCTGTTGCAGGGACTGAACTTGGACGCGACCATCGCGCTGGCCGACGCGGTCGACACCCCGGTGATCGCCTCCGGCGGGCTTGCCTCGATCGCCGACGTGAAGGCGCTGCTGGAGCCGCGCGCAAGGAAGCTTGCGGGCGCGATCGCCGGCCGCGCGCTCTATGACGGCCGCCTCGATCCCGCCGAGGCGCTCCGCCTGATCGCGGCCGCGCGCAAGGGGTGATCCCGACTCAATGAGCATCCCGGGGAGGGCCGAATTTGGAGAGCGCCGTGGCGTTCGTGCTGGATAACCTGTTGCACGTTCTGGGTCCGCATCATCCCGCGCTGGTCGTACTCTGGCTGGCGGCGGCGCTGGGTCTTGCGATCCTGCTGGTCTACGCCTGCGGGCGCATCTCCCGGGCGCTGCAATGATCAGCGCGTCGCGGCCGGCGGCTTGCGCACGACATAGAGGATTGAATCCTCGGCGATGCCGGCGCGTCTGAACGTCTCGACGCCGAAATAGGCGATCCCCAGCCGGTCAACCTGGAAGCCGGCCTCGATCAGGCGCGCGAGGAAGTCGCGCTTGCCGTATTGCCGCACATGGCCGCCGTCGAAATAGAGCCGCCACCGGTCCTCGACCGTGACGACGGACGGGTCTTCCTGGGTCTCCTCGATTCCGTGGAACAGCGGCACGAGGATCACGCCAAAGCCGTCCGGCGCGAGGATGCGGAACAGCTCGCGCATCGCCTTGCGATCCTCGCGAATGTGCTCCAGGACATGCGAGCAGAAGAACGCGTCGACCGAGCCGTCGGCATAGGTGTCCTTCATGTCGGTCAGGTCGACATTGCGGTCGATGACCTCTCGGCGCGTCAGGTCGGCGCTGCGATAGTCGACGAACGGATAGCTTTCGAGCTTGCGGCGCAGCGCGTGGGCGGGCCCGAATTCGACCACCTTGTAGCGTCGATTGCGGTCGTAGGCTGGGAACACACGGTCGACGTAGAGCGCAATCAGGCGCTCGCGATCGAACGCGTCGCAGTTCGGACAGGAGAAGGCGTCCATGTTGAAGGTTTCGAGATTGCGCGGGGAATTGACCGGCTTGTACTGCGCGACGGCGCGCGCAAACGATTTCCAGATCGGTTTGAAGGCACGCAGTCCGATCCCGCAGATCGGGCACCGGTATTCGCTGCCGCGATAGGCGGGGAGCTTGATGCGGCGGCGCAGCGCCTTGTTCCACTCCCGGAACGCAATGTAGGGCACGCTTCGCTTGATGCGGACGAGCGGGTTCATTCCGGCGATCGGGCAGCTATGACGGACCGTGGGGACGGCCTATATAGGCAACGCGTCCGGCCCACAATCCCGAAGAGCGCCGATGTTCAAGGTCCGCGTCATACCCTGCCTCGATGTCAAGGACGGCCGCGTCGTCAAGGGCGTGAACTTCGTCAATCTGCGTGACGCCGGCGACCCGGTGGAAGCCGCGATCGCCTATGACGCCGCCGGCGCCGACGAGGTGACCTTCCTCGACATCACTGCAAGTCACGAGAACCGCGACACCATCTTCGACGTGGTCACCCGCACCGCCGAGGCCTGCTTTATGCCGCTGACCGTGGGCGGCGGCGTGCGCACCGTCGAGGATATCCGCAAGCTCCTGCAATGCGGGGCCGACAAGGTCTCGATCAACACCGCCGCGGTCGCGCGCCGCGCCTTCGTGCAGGAGGCGGCGGAGAAATTCGGCAACCAGTGCATCGTGGTGGCGGTCGACGCCAAGAAGGTGTCGAAGCCGGGCGAGCCTCACCGCTGGGAGATTTTCACCCACGGCGGCCGCAACCCGACCGGGCTCGAGGCGGTCGCCTATGCGCGCGAGGTGGTGGCGCTCGGCGCCGGCGAGATCCTGCTCACCTCCATGGACCGCGACGGCACCCGCCAGGGCTTCGACATCCCGCTCACGCGCGCCATTGCCGACGCGGTGCCGGTGCCGGTGATCGCGTCGGGCGGCGTCGGCAATCTCGATCACCTGGTCGAGGGCATCCGGGACGGCCACGCCACCGCCGTGCTGGCGGCGTCCATCTTCCATTTCGGCGAATACACCATCCGCGAAGCCAAGGAACACATGGCGCGCGCCGGCCTGCCGATGCGGCTCGATGCGTGAGGGCAGGTGACAGTCGTCGCCGCCTTCGTAGGACGGCACCGTGGCGAGGAAAACGCCGTGCGAACGCGGTGTCCCTCTCCCCCCGCCCCGCCATAGGTGCTAAGGGGGAGCCGCCATGGCCTTCACGCTGCAGGACCTCGAAAAGCGCGTCCGCGAACGCGCGCAGGCGAGCGCCGACGTTTCCTATACACGCAAGCTCCTGGACCGGGGGGTGCCCCATTGCGCCAAGAAACTGGCAGAGGAGGCGGTCGAGACCGTCATCGCGGCCGTCAATGAGGACAACAAGCACCTGACGGCGGAAGCCGCCGACCTCATCTACCATCTGCTGGTAGTGCTGCATGCGCGCGGCATTCGGCTCGCCGACGTCGAGGCGGTGCTCGCCGAGCGGACGCGCCAGTCCGGGCTCGAGGAGAAGGCCTCGCGCCCGCGCGGCTGAAAGCACGGTCGATGGAACAGCGCACCGACGAGACGCTCTCGCCCTATCGAACCTTCTCCCGTGCGGAATGGGCGGCCAAACGCGCCGACACGCCGATGACGCTGACGCCGGAGGAGGTGACGCGGCTGCGCTCCCTGCACGACCGGCTCGACATGAAGGAGGTCGAGGAGATCTACCTGCCGCTGTCCCGGCTGCTGTCGATCTACGTGGCGGCCGCGCAGCGGCTGTTCAAGGCGCAGCAGGGCTTCCTCGGCACCGAAGACTCAAAGATGCCCTACATCATCGGCGTCGCCGGCTCGGTCGCGGTCGGCAAGTCGACCACCGCGCGCGTGTTGCAGGCGTTGCTGGCGCGCTGGCCGAACGTTCCCAAGGTCGATCTCGTCACCACCGACGGGTTCCTGTTTCCCAATGCCGTGCTCGAGCGCGAAGGCCTGATGGAACGGAAGGGATTTCCCGAAAGCTACGACCTGCCGGCGCTGCTGCGCTTTCTGTCCGACATCAAGGCCGGGCGGCGGCCGGCGCGCGCGCCCGTCTATTCGCACCTGATCTATGACGTCACGCCCAACCAGTGGATCGAGATCGACCGGCCCGACATCCTGATCGTGGAGGGGCTGAACGTGCTCCAGACCGGCCGCCTGCCGCGCGACGGCAAGGCCATCCCGTTCGTGTCGGACTTCTTCGATTTCTCGATCTATCTCGATGCCGACGAGGACGTGCTGCTGCGGTGGTATGTCGATCGCTTCCTGACGTTGCGCGGCACGGCCTTCAGCGATCCGAAGTCCTATTTCCACCGCTATTCGAAATTGTCGGACGCCGAGGCGGTCAAGACCGCGACCGCGATCTGGAACCGCATCAACCTGCTCAATCTGCACGAGAACATCCAGCCCACGCGCCAGCGCGCCGACCTCATCCTCAAGAAGGGCGAAAGTCACCTGGTCGAGGAGGTGGCGCTGCGGCGGTTGTGATCCTCAGGCGGGGATGTCGGTGCGTCCGTCCGGTCGCGGGTCGAGGGTATGCAGAACCACCCCGACAATGATCGCCCAGGATACGATCCACAGCATCTGGAACGGGAAATCGACGACAAAGCGAATCAGCGCCGCCTGCACGGTCCATTCGAGTGAATCCGTCAGGCGCGCGATCAGCCGGTTCGCGGCCGGCTCGATCAGCTGGTAGATCCCGCGCAGGATGATGCTCAGCACCAGGAAGATCGCGATCACCCGGTGCCAGTTGCCGCGCATGATCGTATGCAGCCGGCCGACGCTGAAGGTACCGTCGCGCAGCACCATGCCCGCGAGCAGGTAGCACCAGACCAGCACGGCGACCACGATCAGGACGCGGACCGCGGTCAGCAGGGCTGCCGACACGGTCACGACGAGATCGGACGCATCGCTCGATGCAACGATCGCGTCGACGATCCCGCCGTGCGCAAACCGGGTGAGGGCGTCGAACGCATTCACCGCCGCGAGGATGGCAGCCGCGATCAGCACCGGCCCGCTCAGCTCGAACCGCAGCCAGGCCAGCTCGCCCGCGGGAGTCCTGACGGTGCCGCGCCGGCCTTCGTCCCACTCCATCTCGTCCAGCACGAAGGCCCAGCCCATCGCCAGCCATGGCGTCAGGGCGAAGGCCATCAGCCAGGTCGGCGGGTCGAAATAATCGGACGACATCCAGTCCGGAATCTTGGGCGGCCAGGGAAAGACCAGCCATTCCATGAGCAGCCGGGTCGCCGACGCCAGCACGCAGGCGAACCAGGCCACAATGATGAGCCGGCGGGCGTCCTTCCAAAGATATTTGAAGGCCGCCGTGATCACCCTGCCCACCCGCAGCAGGCGGGGCTTCTGCGATGGCGCGTCCGTCACGAGGGTCTCCGGCTGGCCGTTGCGCGTGGAGCGACAGCGTACCCGCAAGCCGAAGCGTTGAAAATGCAGATGCGGGGCGCCGCGCGCCGTCAGGCGGCGACCGCCTTGACCGCGGCAGTGGCCGCCAGCGCCGCCGTCAGGCGCTCGCGGTCGAGCGGCTTGGTGAGGAAGCCATCCATCCCGGCGGCGAGGCAGGCGTCGCGATCCTCGTCGAGAGCGTTGGCGGTGAGCGCGATGATCGGCGTGGGAGCGCCGCCGGCTTCCGCCGCGCGGATGCGGCGCGTCGCCGCGATGCCGTCCGAGCCGGGCATGTGCACGTCCATCAGCACCAGCGCATAGGGCTCGCCGGCGGCGCGCGCGGACAGCCAGGCATCGACCGCGGCGTCGCCAGTGGCGGCGACGGTGACGCGATGTCCGAGGCGGGTCAGCAGCGCGCGCGCGAGCAGCGCGTTGATCTCGTTGTCCTCGGCGACCAGGATTGCCAGACCTTTCGACGGCGCGCGCGGTCCGGGATCTTCGACGTTGGCGTCGCTGCCGCGGTCGAATTCGACGCCGGCAGCATCGCACAGCCGGCCGGCGAGCGAGGCGGCGCGCACCGGCTGGACCAGATAGCCGGTGAAGCCGATCGTCTTCATGGCCGGAAGGTCGGCGCGCGCGGCCGGGGTCACCAGGACCAGGCGCCGCGGCACGAAATCCGCCGCGCGCACGATGTCTTCGCAGGCCTCGCGTCCGATCGCGTGATCGACCATGACCGCGCCCCAGGCGCGCTCCGGCAGCAACGCCTTTGCCACGCCGGCATCCTGCGCGATGCAGGTGCGCGCGCCCCAGCGGGTGAGGCGGCGCGCCAACAGCGGGCCGGCGACGGTCGAGGCCGCCACGATCAGCACGTCCATGCCGGCGAGGTCGGGCGGCGCGAACACCGCGCTGCCGCCTTCGGCGGCCGGCCGCATCGGCAGCGTAACGCGGAAGGTCGATCCGGCACCGGGGGCGCTGTCGACGGCGATGCGGCCGCCCATGCGCCCGACGATGCGCCGGCTGATCGCGAGCCCGAGGCCGGTGCCGCCGAACCGGCGGGCGGTGCCGCTGTCGGCCTGCTCGAACTCCAGGAAGATGCGGTCGTGCTCGTCGGGATCGATGCCGATGCCGGTGTCGCGCACCAGGATATCGATCTCGCCGGATCGGGCGCCGGGCTCGGCGATGATGGCGACGCCGCCGCGCTCGGTGAATTTCACGGCATTGCCGGCGAGGTTGAGCAGCACCTGCCGCAGGCGCGCGGCATCGCCCAGCACCCGGCGCGGCAGCCGATCGTCGACGTCGGAGGCGATCTCGAGGTCCTTGGCCTGCGCGCGTGGCGCCATCAGCTCAACGGTTTCCTCCACCAGTTCGGCCAGATCGAACGGGCGCGCGTCGATGTCGATGCGGCCGGCTTCGATCTTGGAGAAGTCGAGGATCTCGTCGATCAGCGACAGCAGCGCGTCGCCCGAGGTCTTCACCGCCTTGACGTAGGCGGTCTGCTCGGGCGTGAGGGTCGTGTCACGCAGAAGGTCCGCCATGCCGAGGATGCCGTTCAGGGGCGTGCGGACCTCGTGCGATACCATCGCCAGGAAGCGCGACTTGGCGCGGTTGGCGGTTTCGGCCTGGTCGCGCGCGTCGGCGAGCGCACGCTCGGCCTGCACGCGGTCGGTGACGTCGCGCCCGACGCATTGCAGTTCCGCGCCCGGCAGGCCCGGGATGCGCACCAGCACCTCGCGCCAGGCGATCCAGCGGCTGCCGCCTGCGGATGCAATGCGCTGATCATGCAGGCGCGTTCCGTCCGGCGACTGCGTGGCGGCGCCCTGCTCCTCGACCGGCAGCGCGAAGGTCTCGCCGACGAGCGCCTCGCGGTCGCGGCCGGCGAGCGCGCAGAAGGCATCGTTCACATAGGTAATGCGTCCGTCGATGTCGCGGCGGACGATGACGTCGCCCTGCGCGGCGAGGAAGCTCTTGGCGCGCTCTTCCGATTCCCTGAGCTCCCAGTTGTGGTCCGCCAGCTCCTCGAACTGCTGCTGGAGCGCGCGGATGTCCTGCTTGAGGCGCTGCGCGCGCGCGAACAGGATGCCGATGGCACCGCAGGCGGCGCCGAACAGCGCCGCCGCGCCGACGGCGAACATATACGGGTCGTAGTTCGCGCCCGGGCTGCGCATGGCGGCGAGAAAGCCGAACGCCGCGGCGAACGACATCGTCAGGATCGCAAGGCTGCGCACGATGAAGGAAAGCGAACGGCGGAAGAAGATGGCGCGTTTCCCCAGATTGGGTCGTTCCCGCATGCCCGCCCGCCTCATGCAGGCTTGCGTCCGGCGCCTGCGCGCGCGCTGCCCGCTCTTGGTGTTGTCTGTCGCGGGACATGATGGCCGGGAACACTTGCGATTGTGTTCATCCGGCGCGGCCGGACGGCGCTAAGACGCGGGATACGGTTGACGAAGCGGTAAGGCGATCGCTCGCGTTTTAGCGAACGACCGCTCAGCGAAGGGCGGCGACGTGCCCACCGTCGGGCGCGCGGTCCGGCGCCTGGCGGATCGCGGCGAACAGGGCCGCGGCATCGTGGTGGCCGATGCGCACGGAATGCACATAGAGCGCGAAATCGGAGGCCGCTCCCGCGCGCGACATCGCGATCACGATATCGGCGGGAGCGCCGGGCGGAACGGTGCCGACGGTTCGGATCAGCCCGCCCGCCTTGCAGGCATTGCCAGCGCCGGCATCGTCGGTCAGCGCAAAGTCGGAGGCTTCGACGCGGTCGACCAGCCGGATGCGCAGATCGGGACGCGCCGCGGCGTTGTCGACGGCGACCCGGATGTCGGCCGAGGCTGCGTCCGATGTCAGCCGGTAGGTCACCGCGCCGGCGGTGAAGCAGAGGTCCGGGGACGGCCGCACCAGCGGCATCGCGGCCGCGGCCACGACGCCCACCGACAGCGCGAGCAGTGTCCTGGCAAGATTGTCCATGAGCCCCTTCAGCCGTCGGGCCGGTCTGGGTCGGCCGTTCAGGGATCATTAACGGTAATATTTTGCCAAAGCGTTAAGACGGCCGCTGCGGGCTCACGCCGCGCGCCGCACCTCGTCGGCCAGCGCGCGGTAGCTCAGCGCCTCGGCGAGATGCACGCGGCCGACCCGCTCGGCGCCGTCGAGATCGGCCAGCGTGCGCGCCACCCGCAGCACGCGGTGATAGCCGCGGGCGGAGAGCCGCATGGCATCGGCGGCGTCGCGCAGCAGGCCGAGCCCGCCCGCATCGGGCCGCGCGACGTCCTCCAGCACCGGGCCGGCGGCGGCGGCATTGGTGCGGATGTGCGGCAGGCCGATCGCCTCGTAGCGCGCGATCTGCATCGCGCGTGCCCGCGCCACGCGCTCGGCGACTTCGCGCGAGCCCTCGGTCGGCGGCGGCAGGATGAGGTCGGCGGTGGTGACCGGCGGCACCTCGATGTGCAGGTCGATGCGGTCCATCAACGGTCCCGACAGGCGCGCCTGATAGTCGGCGGCGCAGCGCAGGTTGGGCCCGCGCTTGCAGGCGAAGCCGGGCTCCGAGGCGCGCCCGCAGCGGCACGGATTCATCGCCGCCACCAGCATGAAGCGCGCGGGATAGGTGACGCGGTAGCTGGCGCGCGCGATCGCGACCTCGCCGGTCTCCAGCGGCTGCCGCAGCGAGTCGAGCGCGCGCGGCTCGAACTCCGGAAACTCATCGAGGAAGAGGACGCCGTTGTGCGCCAGCGACACCTCGCCGGGCCGGGCGCGCAGGCCGCCGCCGACCAGCGACGGCATCGAGGCGGAATGGTGCGGCGCGCGGAACGGCCGGCGGTTGGTCAGGGCGCCGCCCTCGATCTCGCCCGCGACCGAGGCGATCATGGAGACTTCCAGCAGCTCCGGCCTTATCCAGCACTTGCACCTAGCCGATTGGCGAAGGATGCTGCCTGCCTTGCTACAATTGGCGACCTCATGAAACCCAAGCCCGATCCTGACCTCAGCCCGGAAGCCTTAGAGCAACTGGCACGGGACATCGGGCAACTCTCCGACGGGGAAGCCTATGAACGCCTTCGTAGTAAGCGGACTGGTCAAGCGCCGCGCCCAACTGGCCGGGGATATCGAGAAGGCCCACGAGAGCCTTCGCAGGATGGTCCTGGACCTCGAAAACCTTGACGCCACAATCCTGCAATTCGACCCGACCTATCAGGTCGAAACCATCAAGCCCAAGGCATTCCGCCCGCCCAAGGATTGGGCCAACCGTGGCGAGATGACGAGGATCGTTCTCAGCATCCTTCGGCAAGCCTCAGAGCCGCTTACCAGTCGCGATATCGCCCTACAGCTACTTGTGGAACGGGCGTTGGATAAGAACGATCAGCGGCTTCTCAGATTGATGACAAAACGGGTCGGTGTGGCACTGCGCGGTCAAAAGGACAAGGGCGTGGTACGATCCGAACAGGGGCCGGGGCAGTATATGATCTGGGAAATTGCAAAATAGGGGAGACCACCCAATGAGTCGATTTGGGCTAGAAAGCGGCTCGCTTTCTCTTTCGAACGCGGAAAGAGAAGGCGATATTGCAGTCGCAATGGCGCAGAAAATGTCTTGGCCTGTTGGATTGATTGAGTGGAACGCAACTATTGAGGGGGGCGCGAGATTGCCTGTTTTGGAACTTCAGGCACAGGCGACCCGATTAGCCGCCGAAGCGCTGATGTCGTATGCGGAATCCCTAAGACGGGCGTGCGATCGTCAACTTCCAAAAGAATAAACGAGCGGTGACCCACATCGTCGATGAGCATCAAAGGGACGGGGGCGCCGACGGCTTGCACCAAACGGTAGCGGTTATCTTTGCCAATACCCTTTCCAGTTTCGGCTGACGCCGTGTCCGAGCGCAAGCCTGAGGGCGTGGTGTGCGAGAGCGCCATTGTCGAGTCTCCGATGATCTTCTAGCCAAGCAGCGTGGTTGGCATATTGATGCAGATACTTGCCGCTGACCTTGTGATGCTGGCCGCCGACCATGCGGCGAAGGCGGCTGAAATAGCTCTCAGCCTGATTGGTGCACGCGCCGTTGTCAGAGAACGCGAGCGAATGATTGATGCGCTTCGCGGTGTACCAAGCGTGCAGGCCATCCCAGCTTGATGCTTCGTCAGCAAGTATCAGTGAGCCGGCACGAACCCGCTCTTGAATCATGCCGAGCGATTCATCTTCCGACTTGAACACGCCGGTTAGCGTGCGGCCTTGCCTTTGGCGAAGTGCGACGACAACACAACGCTTGCCGGTGCGGTTCTCAGCAAGGCGGCGGTCGATACGATCTGCCTTCACATTTGCGGGGCGCACGTGGCCGCCGAAATATGCACCGTCGATCTCAACGTCGCCGAACAGCGTTTCCGACTTGGTTTCGGACGCGATGGCTTCCCTGATCTTGTGCGACAGAACCCAAGCCGTCTTGAAATTGACGTGCAGATCGCGGCTGAGCTGAAGCGCGGCCTTTCCCTTCGCGCCGTTGGTCAGCAGGCAGATGGCAGCAAGCAAGTCAGTGAACGAAAGTTTGCGATTGGCAAAGATCGTTCCCGACGTGACGCTGTACTGGTGCGAGCACGCGGCGCACTTGAAGCGACGGCGCGTCGTGATCTTGTAGCTCTTGAGCGAACCACACTCAGGACAAACGGGCTCCCCTTCCGTCTCGGGCCATCGCAGCCGACAGAATGTCTCGTAGTTCTTATCCTCCCCGGCCGAATAGATGTCCTTGACCGAAAGGGTCTTGGCCTTGGAGGTCAGAAGGAAGTGAAGGGCCATTTGCCATCATCTCCGATGCTTTCGCATGGATTATGATGGCGCGCCGCACCCTTGTCAATGGCAAAAGCATCATATATGATGGCAATAGCCATGCAGGAGATGCATATGCCAGAAACTCAATGGGAATCAAGGGCTAAGGGCCTACTCCGGGCCGAAATGGCCCGTCGAAACCTCACCTATAAGCAACTCGTTGATAAGCTTGCAGAAATCGGCATCCGTGAGGATGAGCACAACTTGCGAAACAAGGTCGCGCGGGGCAAGTTCACCGGCGCGTTCATGCTCGCGTGCCTGGGGGCGATGGGATGCCAAACATTGCGATTAGAGGACTCTTAGTCGGGATCGTTGTTACCTGCCTCACGTTAAGCAACCAAGGCATAGAGCCCAAACGATACGGCGGCGACGCCCAAGCAGCCGAGAACAAACAGAACGAAAAGTCCCACGTCACTCACTTCAAGTCCGGAATGGCGGTAGACCATCACACCTATCGCACCATATGCCACAACCCCAAGGACAAGGATCACGCTGACCTTTGTCAGCAGTGGCGCGTTGCGGAGGCCGCCGATGGCCAATACTGGCTTAACCTGCTTGGGCTTCTGTTGATAGGCGGCACGCTGGTATTCACCGCCATGGCCGCCCGTGCAGCCCGTGATGCTGCCAGACATACCAAGGCTACCGCCGATGCCGCGATTAGCAGCGCCGCATCCGACCGAGAGGCCAATGAGATTCTGAGGACCAATACGGCCCTCGAATTGCGCGCGTATCTCAGCCCGGAGCCCGGCGGGATAAACCAGTTGATCAAAAGCGATCAAACCATGGGCCATGTTTCGATCCGGAACGTCGGGAGATTGCCAGCGCGGCGAGTCTCCGTATTTGTACACATGGCGACATTCCGGGGCCGCCAAATTGTTCTCGCCGTCGAGAACGACGTTGGGATCGTTGACCGAGTCATACAGCCTGGGGCAGTCATAACTCAGGGGAGCGATCAACTCCTGCCGCTCACTGAAATCACGCAGCACACCCAAGGGGACCACTATGTCTATGTTTACGGAATCGTCTACTACGACGACGGCTACGACAAGCGGCGATTTACCCGCTTCTGCCATCGATACCCCACCGCCGGCTACAATCGACGCACCGACTGGAACCGGGACGCGAGCGAAAGCCGATCCGTGATCGACGCCGACAAGGCCCGCTACCACACCGCCGGCAACGACGCCGACTAGCCAAGTTTTCACTCCCAAGCCTTTCTCGGCCCTTCTGGCAACCCCCCAGCTATTCAGTGCTGGTGCGCTTGCTGGATAAGGCCGAGCAGCTCGGCCGGCGTCAGCGGCGGCAGGATGGTCGGCAGCCGCGCCGCCAGCATCGACTTGCCGGCGCCGGGAGGACCGACCATCAGGAGATTGTGGCCGCCGGCTGCGGCGATCTCGAGCGCGCGCTTGGCGCTCTCCTGGCCCTTGATGTCCTTGAGGTCGGTGAGCGCGCCCTCCGCCGCGCGCACCTTCGGCTGCGGGCGCGACAGCACCTGTGTGCCGCGGAAGTGGTTGGCGAGCTGGATCAGCGATGCCGGCGCAATGATCTCCATCTCCGGGCTCGCCCACGCCGCTTCCGGTCCGCAGGCGGCCGGGCAGATCAGGCCCTCGCCCCGCGCATTCGCCCCGATTGCCGCCGGCAGCACGCCGGCCACAGCCGTCACCGAGCCATCGAGCCCGAGCTCGCCGAGCACGGTGAAACCCGCGAGCGCGTCGGCGGGCAGCGCGCCGATCGCCGCCATCAGGCCGAGCGCAATCGGCAGGTCGTAATGGCTGCCCTCCTTGGGGAGGTCGGCGGGCGCCAGATTGACGGTGATGCGCCGCGCCGGCAGCGCCAGGCCCGAAGCGACCAGCGCGGCGCGCACGCGCTCGCGCGCTTCCGATACCGCCTTGTCCGGGAGGCCGACGACATTGAAGGCCGGCAGGCCGGGCGCGACCTGCACCTGGACATCGACGGCCCGCGCCTCGATGCCCTCGAACGCCACTGTCGCAACCCGCTGGACCATGGCAGCCCCCGTGAGGGCCGCCAGCTTAGCCAGCGTCCGCGGGGTCGGCAAGAACAATTCGGGAACACTCAGCGCCGGCTGACCCGGACCGCCCGGCGGCCGGGCTTGGGCCGGACGTACCGATAGGCGCGCGAATACCGGTACGACCGCGCATGGCGCCAGTTCGACACCCGCACCGTCCTGACCGACCGGCGCCGCACCGGGTTGGCACGCTGGGTGCGCGGGCGCTCGGCGGCCGGCGTCTCGGTGGCGGTCGGGACGACCGCGGCGACCGGCGTGCCGGGTGAAACCGGGGCCGATGCGGCGGGCGTGCCGGGCGCGGTTGCCGGTCCGGCGGCGGTCGGGCTCGCGGTTGCCGCAGGCCGTGCGGCGACCGCCGGCTCGCCATGCAGCAACCGATGCACCAGGCGGTCGACGCTCGCCGCAAAAGCGTCGAGCGCGAAATTCTGCGGATCGTCATGGCCGCCGCGGATGCCGGCATCGATCGCGGCATGGAACGCCGGAATCAGCCAGCGGCCGGACCGCACGCTCGCGATCACGTAGATCAGCGCCAACCGCTCGTACTGGGCGGCGGAAAATCCCGGGTCCGGGGCGCGGGCATCGTTGCGGTGACCGCGTCCGGGCATGCTGCCGCGCGGCTGCACCAGTTCGACATGCAGGAACAGGCCCTTGAGATCGGTGCCGAAGCGGGTCGCGCGCTCGAACTTCATGGCGCGCCAGGGCTCGCTCAGCTCGCGGCTCAACAGCATCTTGCCGCCGCGGTTGATCACCACATGGGCGAAGGCCCAGTCGTCCTTGCACATGTAGCGGGCAAGGCTGTTGATGTTGCGGTTCTCGTCGATGTCTGCCGGGAACGGCCGGCCGCCGATGAACGGCGAGCTGGTGTCGTGGATCACGAGATAGCGCGCCTGCGGTGCGTCCGGATCGTTGTCGCGCGCGCGTGACAGCGGCTGCCACAGGAACGGCGCGTAGTCCCAGACCAGCCCGAGCGCGATGAGATGCGCGACCAGCGCGTCGCGATCCGGCAGCCCGTCCGGCTGGCCGGCCCGGCTTGCGAGCGCCGCTGGAACGCGGTCCAGTTGCGGGCCGAGATTGCGCGTCCTGTCGGCGGAGCGCAGCAGGCACCTGATCTGTTCCGCCGGCGTGCCGGCGAAGCTGAAGGTCTCGGGATTGAATTCGCAGGGGCCGAGCGTGGTCAGCGTGATCGGCGGTCGCGGACGGCGCGGCTTGCAGTTCTGGGCATAGGCCTCGACCGCCGTGGTGCAGAGATAGGCGGCCGCGGTCGCCATGACGGCGGCGAGGCGAGGTCTTGCGATCCGATGCGGCGCCGCCGCCCGTGGTGCTTTCACAGCCATGACCGGCCAAATCTAGCGCGCCGTGCCGCCAGGGATAAAGGCCCAACCGCGCCGGTGGTGAATTCTGTTGGTAAACAACGGCGATGCCACCGCTGCGTGCATCATCCGGGCCCTGGCGCCGCCGCCGCCATCGCGGCCTGCGCCTCATCGCAGGCTTGCTGTAATGCGGCGTTATCCGGCTCGAGCCTGGCCAGCCGCCGAAGGCAATCGAGGTTGCCGCGCGCATCGCCGCGCGCCTGCGCAATCTGCGATGCCACGCTGAGAAGCGCCGGGTGGTCGGGCCACTTTGCCAGCGCGTCCCCCACCAGCGCCGCGCCCTTCGCGACCTCGCCGGCCATCATGTAGACATCGATCAGGTTGGCTAATCCTTCCGGCGTCGGCGCGCGCGCCATCGCGGCTTCGATGGTCCGCACCGCACGCGCGGCATGCGGGTTGGCGAGGCTGTATCTGGCGTTGGAGGGCTCGCCGTTGTCGCCCTTCTCGATGGCAATGATGTTGTGGAAGGCGCGCAGCGACCGCACCTGGCTCGCGAACGAGGCGACCTGGCCGGAGGGCTGGACCACCTTGATCTCGGCGTGGTTCAAGCACTCGACCAGCCGGGTGACGAGCTTCATGGTCTCGCCGCCATCGAGTACCGAGCCCCCGTATTCCGGCCAGAACGCGGTCTGCACGTCCTCGATGACGTAGAGCCCGCCATCCGCCAGCCGCGGGAACAGCGCATAGAACGACGTCGAGACGTGGTTGGGACAATGACTGCCGTCGTCGATGACGATGTCGAACGGCCCGTGCCGGTCGCACAGCGCGGCCAGCAGCCGCGTATCGGTCTGCGAGCCCGCCACGGTGGTGACGCGCGGGCCGAGCGACAGCCGCTTCGGCATGATGTCGAGCCCGACGATGTGGCCTTGCGGAAAATACTCCGCCCACATCGCCAGCGACGAGCCGCCGACCGTATTCAAATGATAGCCGCCGATGCCGATCTCCAGCAGGCGGACCGGCCGGTCGCGCAGATGCGCGAACAGCGCATGATAGATCGGGGTGTAGAAATGCGGCCCCCATTTGTCGGTGCCGTGCCTGATCGCAAGCTCCGTCAGGGGATCAAGGGGCGGGGTGGCCGGTTCGGTGTCGGACATTTCAGGCGTCTCAGCTGCGTCGCTTGCGCTCGATCACGTCCCAGATCATCGCCGCCACGTCCGGCCCGCCGAGATTTTGGATCGCGCGGATGCCGGTGGGGGAGGTGACGTTGATCTCGGTCAGGAAGCCGTCGATCACGTCGATGCCGACGAAGATCAGCCCGCGCTCGCGCAGCGGCCGCGCGAGCCGCGCGCAGATCTCGCGCTCGCGCGGGGTCAGGTCGGTTTCCACGGGCGTGCCGCCGCGCACCATGTTGGAGCGCAGGTCGTCGGGCGCCGGCACGCGGTTGACGGCGCCGCCGAACTCGCCGTCCACCAGGATGATGCGCTTGTCGCCGTCCTTCACCGCCGGCAGGAATTTCTGCACCACCCATTGCTCGCGGAAGGTCACGGCGAAGAGATCGTAGAGCGAGCCGAAATTGAGGTCCTCCCGCGCCAGCCGGAACACCGCCTCGCCGCCGCGGCCGTACAGCGGCTTCATCACGATGTCGCCGTGCTCGGCGCGGAACGCCTTGATCTCCGCGAGGTCGTGGGTGATGAGCGTCGGCGGCATCAGGTCGGAGAACGACATCACGAACATCTTCTCCGGCGCGTTGCGGACGGCGGCCGGGTCGTTCACCACCAGGGTCCCGGGATGGATGCGTTCCAGCAGGTGGGTCGTCGTCACATAGGCGAGGTCGAAAGGGGGGTCCTGGCGCAGCAGGATCACGTCGAAGGTGCTGAGGTCGGTCCGCCGGGGCTCGCCCAGCGTGAAATGATCGCCCTCCCGGTCGCGCACCGCCAGCGCCTGGACCGGGGCGACCACCTGCCGCCCGGCCAGCGACAGCCGGTCGGGCGTGTAATAGGACAGCGCATGCCCTCGCCGCTGGGCTTCCAAGAGCAGTGCAAAGGTGGAATCGCCGCGGATATTGATCCGCGCGATCGGGTCCATCTGCACCGCAATCTTCAGAGGCATCGGTTTCCCTCGGCAACCGAATGGTAACGCAAACCGCCCGTTAACACTTTACCGACACTCTGCGCCGCACACGGGGTATTTGCCGGCCGGGGGAGCGAAAGTGAAGCTGCCGCAACTATCCATTGCGTCCAAGCTGTACGCGATCTTCGCGCTGCTGGCCACGGTGACCGTGGGCCTGGCGGCGGTCGCCGTCGTCAACGCCCGCTACCATGTCGCCATGACCGACGAATACGACGCCGCGATTGCCGGCGCGCAGAACGTCGATCGCGTCAACGGCCTCATCTATGGGGTCATGATGGAGGCGCGCGGCATCTACCTGGCGCGCGACCGGGCGGCGGCCGAGCCGTTGGCGGACAAGCTCCTGTCGCTGGTCGACCGCATCGGCGGGGTGGTGGCCGACTGGCAGACCCGCATGCGCGCCGACGACGCCAAGCAGTTTACCGAGTTCTCCGCCCGCGCGGCGCACTTCCAGAACTTTGCCCGCGAGCTGGCGCATATCGCGACCGGCGTCGGCCCGCAGGCGGCGCGTGAATGGGGCGACACCGACGTCAACGACGCCATGCAGCGTGCACTCAGCGATGACCTCAACCAGCTCGCGATGGTGTACGCCCATCGCGCGCGCGGGGTCTACGGAGCGATCGACCGTCACATCGACCAGACCGCCTGGCTCACCAGCATCCTCGGCGTTGCCGCGCTGCTGCTGGCCGCCGCCGGCGCGTTCATCATCTGGCACGCAATCGCACGGCCGCTGGCGACCATCAGCCGGGTCACCGAAACCGTCGCCGCCGGTCTGGCGACGACAGTTCCCTACGGCGAGCGCGGCGACGAGGTCGGCGCGCTGGCGCGGTCCATCGCGGTCTTCCAGGACGCGATGCGCCGCAACGAAGAGCTCAGCAAGATGGTGATCGACGATGCGCAGTCGCGCACCCAACGGCAGGAGCGGATGTCGGAGGAAATCGCGCGCTTTAGCGCCGACGTCGAGGCCACGCTGGCCGAGCTCGGCCGCATCTCCGACGAGATGATCGCGGCGTCCACCCAGTTGAGCGGCGCTGCCGATCATGCGGCGGAATGCACCTCGGGCGCCGCCACCGCGTCGGAAGACGCGTCCGCCAATGTGCGCGACATCGCCTCCGCCGCCGACGAGCTGGCCGCCTCGGTGGCGGAGATCGACCGCCAGGTTGCGCAGTCGAATGCGATCGCCGCCAAGGCGGTAAGCGAAGCGGAGCGAACCAACGCCACCGTCGCCGAGCTCACCGAGGCCGCCGGCCGCATCGGCGACGTTGTGCAGCTGATCACGGACATTGCCGAGCAGACCAACCTGCTGGCCCTCAACGCCACCATCGAGGCCGCCCGCGCCGGCGAGGCCGGCCGCGGCTTTGCCGTGGTGGCGAGCGAGGTGAAGGCGCTGGCCGGCCAGACCGCCAAGGCCACCGAGGACATCGGCGCGCAGATCGCCGGTATGCAGCACGCCACCCAGCGTTCGAGCGAGGCGATCGGTGCCATCGAGCGCACCATCCGCTCGATCGGCGAGATCAGCGGCGCCATCGCCGCCGCGGTGACCGAGCAGGGCGCCGCGACCGAGGAGATTGCGCGCTCGGTCGAGACCGCGGCGCGCCGCACCACGGACACTGCCGGCGAGGTCGAGCGGGTCGGCGAAGCCACCGCCGCCACGCGGCAGAGCGCCGGCGCCGTGGGCGCGGTGGCGGCGGACCTCGGCCAGGTTGCGATGCGGATCCGGGCCCAGGTGGATCAGTTCTTCCAGAAGCTGCGCGCGGCGTAAGCAAAGCAACGCAGCACGTTGAACCCGTGCGGTGATCGCACGCCGCGGTACCCGTGTAACCGCCCAGGCAATCGTCTCGCGATCCCGGCCAATGCGATCGCACGCGGCCATCCAAACACGGGCAACTCGAGGTCCCTATCGCCCTATGCGAACAACAGCCATTCGACAGCGTGGCCGCTCCCCTGGCTTTGCCAGAATGCATCGCTCAAGCCGTCGTTATTGAAGTCGCCGATCGCCGCCAGCTGCGAGGCCGTTTCATACGACCCCAGCAATACCGAATTGGTCCATGTGCCGTTCTGCAGAATCCAGGCTGCGACCTGGGCGGTGGCCATATCGTGCAGCAGCACATCGCCCGTGCCGTCGCCATTGACGTCGCCGATGCCCTTGACCCGCCAGTCGCCGCTGAGCACGCCGGCTGCCGTCGAGCCGGCCCATTGACCGTTCCGCACAATCCAAGCGCTCACCTCGTTGCTGTTGATATTATGCAGAAGCACGTCGGTGACGCTGTCATTGTTCACGTCACCCATGCCGATCACCTGCCATCCCCCCGAGAGTACGCCGACGGCGCCGGAAGCGGCCCACTGCCCATTCTGTACAATCCAGGTGTTCACCTCGCCGGAGTCGGCATTGCGCAACAGGACGTCGGTCGTGCGGTCATTGCTAAAATTGCCGGTGCCGACGAGCTGCCAGGCCCCCGTGAGCACGCCAACGGCGCCCGAGGCGGCCCACTGCCCATTCTGCACGATCCAGGTGTTCACCTCGTTGGAATTCACATTGCGCAACAGGACGTCGGTCGTGCGGTCCTCGTTGAAGTCGCCGGTGCCGGCGAGCTGCCAGCCGCCGGTGAGCATGCCGACGGCGCCGGTGCCGGCTGATCCACCATCCTGCATCAAAATGGTGTTGACGGCGCCGGTGTCGGCGTGACGCATCAGAAGATCGTCGGTTCCGTCGCGATTGAAGTCGCCGGCGCCCGCGATCCAGCGATTCTCGTTCGTAAAGCCGAAATCGATCGCCAACGGTGACGTCCGCCACGCGACGGTCCCGTCACTGAAAGCCAGGTTCTCCACGCTGTTCAGCGTTTCGGTGCCGTCCGGCCCGACGATCCGGATGGAAATTCCGCTGAGCGGCGTCAGCGTATAGGCCGAGCGTGCGGCCGAGAAGACCGCGGTATCGTTGCCCGGTCCACCCTCGAGCGTGTCGTTGCCGGCGCCGCCATCAAGCGTGTCGGCGCCCCCTTGGCCCCGCAGGGTATCGTTTCCGGCAAATCCGCGGATTGTCTCGTCGGCCGCGCTGCCGGTGAGTACGTTGTCGTTGCCATCACCCAGGATCATCGTTGCGTCAACGGCCGGACCGGTCGGGTTCGTTGCGTTTCCGAAGACGAGATCGTTTCCGGCGCCATCGCGAATGGTCGCGCCATTCAGGTTCAAGCCGGTTACCCGCAGCTCCGGCGTGCTCTGGCCGGTCGCGACCGTGTAGACGAAGGTCAGATCGGTGACCGTCGGCCTCGTCAAGTCGAGAAACGCGGTTCCGCCATTGTTGAGCGACAGCGTCGGAATTCTGGTGCCGCCGGCGGTGTCGACGACAAGCCCGAGCAGACCGGGTGTCGTGTTCTGCACGCCGACCGAAAATATGACCTGCTCTCCGGTCTGCACGGTACTGGTATTCGCCACCGCCTGGATCGCGCTGACCGTCGGGGGCGTCGTATCGATGAAGATGGCTCGTTGCCCAAAGGGCAAAGTCGTCTGCTGGTTTCCGGCAACATCGAATGCGCGTACCTGAAAGACATAGCTGCCTTCCGGCAGGGTCGCGTCGAAAAGCCAGGCACCGATCAGGTTGTGTTCTCGCGTGCCGCCAAGTGCAAACGATTCGCCTGTCGCATCGTTGACCGCGTACACCACGACGCCGGCGGCTTCCACATTGTCGGACAGCAGGCCCGTCAACCTCACGTTTGGGTCGTTGGTCAGAAAGTCGTCGGCGAGCGCGCCGGCGTCGTTGAACAGAATCTGATCGAGCGTGACGGTCGGCAGCGTGGTGTCGACCAGAAGCGGAGGCCATGAGAAGTTGGCCTGGGTAACAATCGCGCCGCCGTTGTCGACCACGGCTGCGCGCAGATTGGTCCACGTGCCTTGCGGCAGCGTGGCCGACGCCGACCAGGTCTGAGTGCCCGGATTCGAAAAGACCTCGGTCAGCAGTGTCGCGCCGCTGAAGACCCTGATGCGAAGACCCACGCTGTTGCCGAAGTCGTCGATCTGCGACGCCGTTCCCGAAAAGCTTACCGCACCATTGTTGGTGATCTGGTCGCTCAGATAGGTCGGCCAGCCGACGTCAAAATTGCCAAAAACACCCGCTGCGCCGGTGTCGGTGAACCCGAACGTGTTGAAAGTGATCGTGGGGTTACTCATCGCTCGATCCCCTCCCGACAAATGTCCGTCGCGGCAAATATCTACCAATTGCCAATACGATAGACGGCCCCGGCCGCCCGGAGCACGAACCCGCTATGCTTTATTTTCTTGGTCGGCTGGCGCCGCGGCGCGGTTCAACAAATCGTGACATTTTCTGGAAACATTTTAGGCGTTGGCGGATGCGGCTCGCGCCCGGGTCGAGCTGCACGCCGGCGCCTGTCGCGTCTGGCTCGCAGGCCTCGCTTGGGGGGGGGGCGCGCAGGCCGGTTCAGCGCCGCTCGTGCAGGCCGGCGGCGGCCTTCTCGATGATGTGCTTCGGCACCGAGGCGAAGCGCGCGACCAGCGCCGCCACCTGCGCGCCCGACGATGGCGCAATCGCCATGCCGAGCCTGTCCACCTCCGCCAGCAGCTGCGGGTCGCGCATCGCGGCGGTGAAGGCCGCCCGCAGGGCCAGCGCCCGCTCGGGCGGAACGCCGGGCGGCGCGATCAGCGGGCGTCCGAGCACGTGCGGGCCGAACGCCACGTCGAATATTTCCCGCAGCTCAGGCGTCGTCGCATAGTCGTAGATGTGCGCGGCGCCCGCCAGGTCGGGATGCGGCTTGAGCCCGAACTGCACCAGCACGCGGATGCGGCCGGATTCGATGTCGTCCTTCCACTGCGTCTTCAGCGTGGAGTGCGACGCGCCGCAGGCGCCTTCGATCTCGCCGCGATTGAGCGCGATGCGCTGATGGTTCGAGCCCTTGTAGCCCTGCACCACCTTGATCCTGGCGCCCAGGAAGTTGACCAGCGCATAGATGAACTTGCTGGTGGGCGCCGCCACGCCGGTGGCGCCGAACACCGCTTCGCGGGTCATCAGCTGATCGAGCGAGGTAATGCCCGAGCGCGCCGAGACCGTGCAGGTGGCGGTGCTCTCGTCCATGTTGCCGATCCAGGTGAATGTCACCGGGTCGTAGTTGGCGGCGGCATCGCCGAAGATGGGCTTCAGCGCGGTCTCCGGCGCGAACACGCTCACCACCGTGCCGTCGCGCGGCGCCACGGTGTTGAGCCAGTTGGCGGCGCGGGTGCCGCCGGCGCCCGGCATGTTCTGCGGCACGACGGCGGGATTGCCGGGCAGGTGCCGGCCGATGTGACGCGACAGCATGCGGCCGAAGAAGTCGTAGCCGGTGCCGGCCTCGTGGCCGACCACGACGCTGAGCGTCTTGCCGCGGTAGAAATCGGCGACCGATTCGGCCGGCTGCGCGGACGCACTGCCGGTGACGATGGTCAGGACGAAGCCAAGCGCGGCACGCATCCGGAACCTCCCTCATCGCGTGGCGTCGAATGCCGCCGGGATGTGCCGCGGCAGCCTGCCCGGCGCGACCAGCATGGCGTCGAAGCGGATGTCCTCGAAGCCGTGGTCGGGATAGAGCGCGAGCCACGCCTCTGCCGCGGCCACGATGCGGGAACGCTGCCGGTCGGTGACCGACCAGGCGGCATCGTCGAGCCGCTCGCGCGCCTTCACCTCGACGAAGACCAGGAGCTTGCGGCGCCGCGCCACGATGTCGATCTCGCCAACCGGTGAGCGGAAGCGCCGCGCCAGGATGCGGAAGCCCTTGGCGATGAGAAAGGCCGCAGCCCGGCTTTCGGCGGAGAGGCCGGCGCGGAATGCGATCTGGCGCTCCGGCCGCGGAGCGGAGACCGGGCGTGCGCGCGGGCGCTCAGCCATGGCTGTCCTTCGCAAGCGCAAGCGCGCGCTGATAGACCTCGCGGCGCGGACGGCCGGTGACGGCGGCGATCTCGCCGACGGCGTCCTTGACCGAGACGCGTTCGAGCGCACGCCGCAGCAGCGCGTCGAGGTCGGCGGCTTGCGCGTACTGCTCCACCGGCGGCGCGACGACCAGCACGATCTCGCCGCGCGGCGCGCCGGCGGCGGCGTAATGCGCGGCCAGCGCCGCAAGCTCGCCCCGGCGCACCTCCTCGTGCAGCTTGGTGAGCTCGCGGCAGATGGCGGCCTCGCGTGCGCCGAGCCCGTCGGCGAGATCGGCAAGCGCGGCGGCCAGCCGGGGGCCGCTCTCGAACAGCACCAGCGTCGCCGGGATGCGCGCAAGCTCCGCGATTCGGGTCTGCCGCTGGCCCGGCTTCGCCGGCAGGAAGCCTTCGAAGAAGAAGCGGTCGGTCGGCAGCCCGGCAACGGCGAGCGCGGCCAGCGCCGCCGAGGCGCCGGGGATGGCGGTGACCGGATGGCCGGCCTCCTGGGCCGCGCGGACCAGCTTGAAGCCGGGATCGGACACGAGCGGCGTGCCGGCATCCGATACCAGCGCGACGGCGTCGCCGGCCGCCAGCCGCGCGAGCAGCTTCGGCCGCGCCGCGGCGGCATTGTGGTCGTGGTAGGGCGTGAGCGGCGTGGCGATGCCGTAGTGGTCGAGGAGCTTGCGGGTGACGCGGGTGTCCTCGCAGGCGATCAGGTCGGCGGCGGCCAGCACCTCGAGCGCCCGCAGGGTGATGTCGCGGAGGTTGCCGATCGGAGTCGCGACAAGGTGCAGTCCACCCGCCAGCGGAGGAGCTTCGCTTGCCTGACCTTTCAGGACGTAGCGCCGGCCATGGTCACGCGCCTGCATCGCACCACTTTAGAGGGATATCGGGACCGGATGCAGCGGATTTGCGGCCGCGGCCGGCCGGCCGCCCGACCGGACGGGGCCGCCGGATCGCGCGCCCCGCCGCCCGTCCGGGCCCCGGCGGCTGGAAATCGTTATCCTTTTCATTTAGTTAACCAATGTTCGACAAAATGCCGGATTGACCCCATCCTGTAGGTCCGCGCTGCTTGTCAGTGTCTTAGGAGACCGGCCCGATGTGCGCAGTAGAGCAGGCCCGGACATCTGTCATGCGGCGTGCGCTGGCAGCCTGGCTCGCCGTCCTGTCGACGGGACTCCTGCTCGCGGCCTGCACCGGCAGTTTCTCGCCCGGCGACTTCTTCTCCTCGCAGCCGCCGCCACAGTCGCAGGCCGGTACGCAGATCGGCCAAGGTCAGGTCAAGGTCGGCCTTATTCTGCCGTTGTCGGCGGCCGGCAATGCCGGCGTCACCGCGCAGTCGATGCGCAATGCGGCCGAGCTGGCGCTGGCGGAGTTCAACACCCCCGACATCCAGCTGCTGGTGAAAGACGACGGCGGCAGCGCGCCCGGCGCGCAACAGGCGGCGCAGCAACTGATCGACGAGGGCGCCGAGATCATCCTCGGTCCGCTGTTCGCGCAGTCGGTCGCACCGGTCGGCCAGCTGGCGCGCGCGCGCGGAATTCCGGTGATCGCGTTCTCGACCGACTCCAACGTCGCCGCGCCCGGCGTCTATCTCCTGAGCTTCCTGCCGGAGTCCGATGTCGAGCGGCTGATCGGCTATGCCGCCTCGCAGGGCAAGCGTTCCTATGCCGCGGCGATTCCCGACAATCCCTATGGGCTCGTCGTCGAGGCCGCGTTCAAGCAGTATGTCGGGCGCCGCAACGGCCGCATCGTCGCGCTCGAGCGCTATCCGGTCGACCGCGTGCAGATGACCGCGATCGTCCGCAAGATCGCCGCCGTGGCCGGCACTGCCGACGCCATCTTCATCCCGGATACCGCCGACACCGTGCCGCACGTGGTGCAGACGCTATCCGCCAACGGGGTCGATACGCGCCGCATCCAGCTTCTCGGCAGCGGCCTGTGGGAGGACTTGCAGATCTTCTCCAGCCCGATGCTGGAAGGCGGCTGGTATGCAGGGCCGGACATCACCGGCTTCCGCAATTTCTCCGGCCGCTATCGCAGCCGCTACGGCTCGGACCCGGTGCGCACCGCGACGCTGGTCTATGACGCGGTGGCGCTGACCGCGGCGCTCACCAAGACGCAAGGCGCGCGGCGGTTCGCGGTCGAGGTTCTGACCAACACCTCGGGCTTCAACGGGATCGACGGCCTGTTCCGCTTCCGCCGCGACGGCGTCAATCAGCGCGGGCTGGCGGTGATGCGGGTGTCGCCGACCGGCGGCCAGATCATCAGCCCGGCACCACGCGCCTTCGGCGGCTCGGGGACGTAGGGCCCCTGCGCTGAAACCTTCGGCGCCTTGACCTGCATCGGCGCGTCACTCCCGCCGTCGCCGTGCCCCCGTCATTGGGGGGGATTGCCGACGATCTGGATGATGGCGGTGATATTGCGCCGCTGTTCCTCGATGGCGGCGGTGAATTCAGCAGGCGTGCTCACGCGCACAATCTGGCCTACCGCGCCAAGCCGTTTCGCCACGCCGTGGTCGGCGGCAATGGCCCGAATATCGTCGGCGATGCGCGTGCGGCGATCGTCGGGCGTGCCGCGAGGTGCAAACAGGCCGATCAGCCCTTCAAATGCGATACCGGGATAACCGGACTGGGTCACGGTCGGAATGCCAGGCCACAGAGGTGAACGATTCTTGTTGGTCACTGCCAAGACACGAACTTTGCCCGCCTGCACCAACGACAAGAGGGGCGTCATTGCGGTCGCAAAGACCTGGATACGGCCTTCGGCCAGATCCTGGAGGGCAAGGTTCTGGTTGGTGTAGGGGACTTGCGCCATCTCGAGTGCTGCCGACTTCACGAAGCCTGCCATCAGGATCGGAAACGCGCCGCCGCCCGTCGCCCAATTGAGCCGACCGGGCCGCGTGCGCGCATATGTCACAAGCTCGGGTAACGTGGTGACCGGCAAAGTGGCCGGCACGGCGATAGTTCCAAACGTCTCCACGACAACCGAGATAGGAAGTACGTCTCGCACCGGATCGTATTTCAGTTTTTCCTGAATGGCGGGATAGACCGTCAGCGGCGCCGCAAACGAGAACAGAAGAACATGATCGTCCTGTGCAGCGACGAAAGCGGACGTGCCAATCAGTCCGTCGGCCCCGGGGCGATTCTCGACGACGATGCTCTTGCCCCAGCGCGTCCCCAGGCGTTCCGCGAATACGCGCGCGGCGACATCCGGCGAACTTCCCGGCGGAACCGGCACGATCATTCGGACGGACCGTTGCGGCCAGGACTTTGCGTTCGATGGAAATGCCGCGAATACGAGAGCGGCAACGATTGCTGCGGTGCAAATTCTTGTCAGGCGCTTCATCCGGAACATGACAGCCTCCTTGACCGTGTTGGGAGCACTACTGGCGCGGCCGACGACTGCGTCCGCGCGAACCGCCGTCCTCCTGGGAGAGATTTGCTTCGATCACACGAATGAGCAGACCGATCAGAAGCGCCCTCTCGCGAGGCGCAATAGGCGCGAGAATGCGTTCGTTAGCGGCGAGATGTGCGGGGCGCAGTTGGGCGTAAAGCTTTTCGCCCTTGGGCGTCAGGTTCAAAAGCCGTGCGCGGCGGTCGTCCCCGTTCACGTGGCGCTCGACCAGTTCCTTTTTCGCAAGCTGCTCGACAAGCAAGCTCGCGGTGTTGCGGTCAATATTGAGCCGCTCGGCAAGGCTGGTTTGTTCGATCCCCGGCTTGCCGGTCACCTTGCTCAGGTGGATCAGCACGCCGTATTGCAGCGGAGTGAGGCCGGCTTTGCCGACGACCTCGGCCGTCTTCGCCACGCAAATCTGATGGAGCCGCCGCGCGATGGCGGTCGGCACGCCATGCCATGGCGGGTCATCGTTTGCAGGCGCCCGGGGGAGCGAGGTGGCGCGGGAGACCTGTCTTGCGACTTTCATCGATTTCATGCGCCTGTTCTGTCGTCTTATATGATGATCAGCTATGATGATGATCATGTTACATGATTATTATGCGCCGGTCAAGCCGGCGCCGGGTGCGGTCGGCGAGGGCGTTCGCTAAGACTCTGGCGCTGCGGCCGAAATTGGCGAGAGATCGCGGGCGCCGCACGACGAATCGGCGCCCGTAGGGCGTGTACTCGTGAGAAGGTTGCGAGCCGCCTGAGTTGATGGCCGCTTCGATCAGGAGGCGACCGAATTGCTGCATGGCAGCCCAATGACGCGATGGCCAATAACGTGTATTAGCCGGAACGCGATCTGACAGTCGGCGCCTGTCGTGGTGTCGTGGGTTTACTGGGGTGAGGGAATTTTCCGATGCAATCAGGTCAAGCCAGCTCCACTTCGGATGGAGCAGCCATCGTGCGCGCAATGCATCAACGACTTCCAGCCCCCGCAAGGATCCTGGACGATCCCATCTCGGAGAAACTGGTCGATGCGAACAGTGAGGAGTTCCGGCGGCGGGCGGCATCGATCGAGGCTCTGCCCGAATCTATCCGGCTGCGATTCACCCACATTGTCATGCGTAGCCGATACGCAGAGGATTGCCTCGCCGAGGCATTCAAGGCTGGGATTCGCCAGTACGTTGTCCTCGGCGCGGGTTTGGATACGTTCGCCTATCGGCAGCCCGAATGGTCCCGCCAGTTGGAAATCATCGAGGTCGATCACCCCGCGACGCAACAAGTAAAGCTCGATCGCTTGAAGGCCGCGGGCGTCAGAATTCCTGACAATGTGAGATTTGCCGCCGTGGACTTCGAGAAGGTCACTTTGGCCGACGGCTTGTTGGCCGCGCGACTGGACTTCACCCGGCCCACCTTTTTCTCGATGCTCGGAGTCAGCCAGTACATTGCACCCGATGCATTCGATCGCACGCTGAAGCTCATACTATCCATGCCGAAGTCGAGCGAGTTCGTATTCACCTTCGTGGTCCCGCATCAGACGTTACCGGCAGACGAAGCGAGCCATGTGGCCGGCATTGTCGCGCGCTACGCTGCACTTGGCGAGCCCTGGATCAATTGCCTGACACCGACCGAGCTGCTGGGAAAGCTCGCTGCGATGGGGTTCTCGCGCGTCTACCACTTGTCACCGGAGAATGCCAACCGGCGCTACTTCTCAAATCGCACCGATGGGCTGAACGCGTCGTTGCATGAGCAGATGGTCCGCGTGGCTGTCTGAAGGAGAGTTGCTGTTATTGGTCGTCGGTCACCTCGGCTTTGGCCGGCTTGATGGGAAGCGAGCGCAAGTACCGCAACCAACTTCCCGGTCGTTCCCCTTACAGGCGGACGCCGGCCGGCCGCTCGTCGATTTGGAACGCGTCACATATCGCTCGGGGTCAATCGCGTCGGTTGGCGCGCGACGGCGGGAGGCCTGCTTTCCCCACAAGCGCAATTCGTTCCGTTAGCGACTCAAATTCGCGAAAGGTTGTGAGCCGCCTGAGTTGACGGTCGCTTCGATCAGGAGGCGACCGAATTGCTGCATGGCAGCCCAACGACGCGACGGGCCAATAACGAAATGTGTGCCGCGATCTTTACACGGCCTTGTTGCGTTGCGCTGCCGACCCAGAACTCAAGGCTTCAATGATGGGGCAAGAAACTTGCTTGCCCGGGTGACATGCGTCGGCCATGCTTTTGAGTGCGCGTTCGAGCCGCTTTAGGCTTGCGATCTTGCCCCGCACCTCCGCAAGATGTCGAACCGCGATGGCCTTCACAATCGTGCAGTCGAAGTCTCCTTCGTCCACCAGCGCTAGCAGCGCGCGAACGTCGTCCAAGGAGAAGCCGAGCTCACGGCTGCGTCGGATGAACGCCAGACGCCGGGAATGCTCCTGCGAATACAGGCGGCGACCTCCGCCGCTGCGGGCAGGCGGCGCGAGCAGGCCGACCCGCTCGTAATAGCGGATTGTCTCGATCTTGACGCCGGTCCGTTCGGCGAGGGCTCCGATCTGGATCGCTCCGGCTCGCGCGTTCGTGAGCATGGCGTTCGGCCTCCGGACTTGCATCTGTAGCGACTACAGATAGTAGCCTTGCAACCGGCGCAGTTCCAGGGACCGCCGGGAACCGCCAGGGCACGATGGAGAAACGGATGGTCACACAAATGCTAATCGCTGCCGTCACGCTCGTCGCCCTTGGGGCGACCGCCTTCGCCATATGTCCGCTCTGTCCGTGACGGCCTCATTGCGCGCGGGCGGCTGCCGGCGATTGCTGTGTCTTTTGCACGTTTGGATCGGTCCCATGCCCTCCGGTGCAGAGAAGCGATTTGGGTCGATTCCGTAGCAGCCCTGGCGGGTCCTGCCGTTCCGGATTCCTAATTGGGTGTCATTGACACACCGGACAGAGCGGGCCGCAGGGGGCAAGGAGGCTTCGATGCGTCAAGGGAGTCTGCCGTTTACGCGGCGATCGTTTCTCGCCGGCAGCGCCACGCTTGGCGCTGCATTCGTCACATACGCGCCGGCGCGGAGCGCCACCCGGATTGCAAAAGACGTGATGCTGACGGCTGCGCCGGGCCGTGCGGCGCTCGCCGGCTCGCCTCATCCGGATACGGCTGTCTGGTGCTTCAACGGGCAGGTGCCCGGTCCCGAAATCCGGGTCCGGCAGGGTGAGCGTATCCGCGTGCGCGTCGAGAACCGTTTGGCCGAGGAAAGCACCGTACATTGGCACGGCATCCGCGTTCCGAACGCCATGGACGGCGTGCCGCACCTGACGCAGAAGCCGATCGCGCCGGGAGAGAGTTTCGATTACGAGTTCACCTGCCCGGATGCCGGCACATTCTGGTACCACCCCCACCAGCGCAGCCACGTTCAGGTTGAGCGCGGGCTCTACGGCGCCCTGATCGTGGAGGAGGCGTCGCCCATCGCGGTCGACCGCGACATCACCTGGGTGCTTGACGACTGGCGCCTTCTGAAGGACGCGTCGATTAGCAACGATTTCGGCAATATGCACGACATGAGCCACAACGGCCGGGTCGGCAATACCGTGACCATCAATGGCCGCATCCTCGACGCGTTCGCGGTACGCGCGGGCGAGCGCGTGCGCCTGCGCCTGATTAACGCTGCCAATGCGCGCATTTTCGGACTGGAATTCAAGGATCATGAACCCTTCGTGATCGCTCTCGACGGTCAGCCGGTCGACCCGCACCATCCGCCGGATGGACGCGTCGTGCTGGGACCGGCCATGCGCGCCGATCTCATCCTCGACATGAGCGGAAATCCTGGAGCCCGGTTCCAGGTGCTCGACACCTTCTACCGGGGCCTCGAGTACAGGCTGGTGGATCTCGCCTATGGCAACGAGGCGCCGCTGCGGGCAAAGCCATCGGCCGATGTGCCGCGCCTGGCCGACAACCCCTTGCCGGAACCGGACCTAAAGACGGCACAGAGGCACGAGATCGTCCTTGGCGGCGGCATGATGGGGACGATGCGTTCGGCCATGATGGATGGCAGGATGGTCGACACACGGACCCTTATGCACAACGGGCTGATGTGGGCGATCAACGGCGTTGCGGCCACAGGGCATATGCACGAGCCGCTCCTCACGCTCACCCGTGGCCGGCCATACGTCTTCGAACTGGCGAACGACACGGTCTGGCCGCATCCAATGCATCTGCACGGACATTCCTTCCGCGTCATCTCGCGCAATGGCGAACCCACACGCCATCGCGAGTGGCTGGATACGATCCTGCTGCATCGGCGCGAGCGGGCCGAAATCGCATTCGTCGCCGACAATCCCGGCGACTGGATGTTCCACTGCCACATCCTGGAACACCAGGCAGGTGGCATGATGGGCACAATACGTGTGACTTGACGATAACGACGAAGGCAGGAGGTACCATGATCCCCCGCAGACTGATGCTCGCGATGACATTCGCCGCTGTCGCGACGCGCGTGTCCGCTCAATCCGAGGGTGGCATCCCGGCAAAGCTTTACAAGACCCCGGACTGCGGCTGTTGCGACGGCTACGCGCGATACCTTCGCCGCAACGGCTTTGCCGTGGAGAGCGTGGCGTCCCACGATCTTCCGCTGATCAAAAAGCAATATCGCGTGCCGGAAAAATTGGAGGGCTGTCACACCACGGTCGTGGGCGAATACGTTATTGAGGGACACGTGCCGATCGAGCCGGTCAAGAAGCTGCTCGCAGAGCGGCCATCGATCCGTGGCATTTCCCTTCCCGGCATGCCCGAGGGATCGCCGGGCATGACCGGGCGAAAGACGGAGCCCTTCGTGATCTACGTGATCGACGACAGCGGAAACGAGGTCTATGCACGCGTATAGGTGACACCGTGATGCAAGACATGATGGGCACCGGCATGTGGGGCATGGGTCTGATCGGGCTTCTGATCGTGGCTGTCCTGATCCTCGTCGCTGCGGCCCTCATCAAATATCTGATGAAAGGATAACGCCTGGCCGGGCGCCGCATGATGCGACCGGTCATACCTGGCACCATTCGGACCGGGAGCTATTCCTTGTGATCAAGCACGGAATGTCTGCCTTGGTCCCGGGACATCAGAGCGATATGCCCGCGTTCGCAGGCATTCCGATGCCGAGATTTGGGCGGTGTTGGCCTACATCAAGGTTTCGTGGCCGGATCGGGAACGCAACCACCAAGAAAATCGCAGCAGAGCGCAGAGTTAGCCTACCTCGCCTTTGGTCCGCTTCCGGTCATTGTCGACCGATTTCAACGGAGCTTGCCTGTCGGTCCCTTCCGCTCCGCCCAAGAAGCCAAAGAAGCCCAAGAAGCCCAAGAAGCCCAAGAAGCCCAAGAAGCCCAAGAAGCCCAAGAAGCCCAAGAAGCCCAAGAAG